>Ga0134101_1000015_pt1 | contig 253270 bp, 253 predicted proteins | sample 12_3_2metaG_FD_94446 | JGI IMG/M metagenome (GOLD analysis project Ga0134101, IMG submission 94446) | Switchgrass degrading microbial communities from high solid loading bioreactors in New Hampshire, USA - 12_48_3.3_201_A2 metaG | ecosystem: Engineered > Bioreactor > Semi-continuous >...
GAACCCATGTTTATCAATAAGCAATCTTTAATATATAAACTACTTCCTAAAGCAATATCACCAGAGTCAAAAACCTGCTGCGCCCTATAAGATATTTTCGCAAAATCTTTTGATGTAGTAATTATGCCATAAAGGACATATTCTTTTCCTGCTTCAAGGGTAGACGAATTTTTCTCGAAAGTTAAACTGGTATCTGTTCCTGCTTCATCCGTACCAGCTAAATACAGCCGAATATAGCTTGAATTTGTATGAGTTACTTTCATTTTTATTCTTGCAAATAGTTTCGTTTGAGCAGGTATACTCATTGATAAATCTTGCAATACAACGGTAGAGGGATTTGTAGTTAAGGAGTGGTATGCTTTTAGCCACCCGTTTTCTACTGACAAAACCCCTCCGCCAATTTTCCAATTTGTAGTGCCATTTGAAAAATCAGCATTAGGTATTAAGTTTGGTGATTTAACAATTGTTGTAATATTGCCACTTTCGCCAACGCCTATAGGTTTATAGGGATTGTCTGCAGATTTTTCAGAGTAAGCATAAATTTGTGGGTCCTCAACATAAATGTCAATGTAGTCCGAGGCATTTTGTACTTTAAATGCCAATTCCAAATATACATCATCCAAAGTTTCAACATATGACCAATTAATTATTTTATAAGCATTTGGCTGGATTAACTCAATTGTTTCATATGCTGTGGTCACAATAACCGGACTTTGAGAATTATTATTTTTTATTTTAAGTTTATAATTGTACTTGCAGCCTTTTTTTGTAAATACTCCCCCGTTAAACTTATACTTTACTAAACTACTTCCGTTATTTATCTGAATCCTCGTTGCTGTATTTGAATCCCATTCTGCAACAGTCTGATTTTGTGAAATTGTTACTACCGAATTTTCATCACTTTCCCATCCCATTATAAAGTTTAGCGATTCATCCGGTATAAGATTTTTACAGGGTTCTTCGATAGTCCTTCCTTCAATTACCAAACTTCGTGCACCAGTGTTTTTTTGAACATCACCTAAAGCTAAAATACAACCACTTTTTGTACTTACTACTGGATTTGAAGAATTTTGTGAAAGATGTTCTTCTGGAATGTTTGAAGGAAGGGTATATACTGTGGTCTCAACCCCGTTAATTTTAATATTTCCATTAATTGAGGATTTTTCTGCTTTTGTTGCCCCCGGTGAAATTTGGGATAACTTTTCCTTTTCCTGATTGGTGTAATCGTTGGTTGAAAGCCCTTTTCCAGCAACTTTGTCAACCTTTTTGTCCAAAATATCCGTATAATCCCCGGACACTTGCCTCCATGTTAAGTTTTGCATGCTGAATTCAGTTTCATGGCTATCGACAGTTAAAGCAGTGGTATAAATATGGGCTCCTAAAAAACAATAACCCGAATATTTCGTGTAATTCCCGTCGCTTTGCGAAAAAATCACCAAAAGCCCTTCTGTGTAACTTTCTTCATTGGTTAAATTTATCCCTAAAACCTCATCTTGCCCATCCAGCCTGTACCAAACTTTTGGCTCAAATTGGGATATGGAATAATAATCCCCATAGGCCTTTTCGCTTGGCATTTTTGTCCCGCTTACCATATCCGCTTGGATTTTTGCATACTCCGCGCTGGATAAGGCGCTGTAAATTGCAGCCTGGGACTTTTGAATTAAATCCCGCAAAACCGTTAAATCCTTTTCATCTTCATTTAATTGATATCCCGCCGAAAGCCCGCCTCTGACTGTAAAAACTAAAACCCCCGCCACAAAGAACATTCCGTGTTGGTCCGTCAATATTATCTCAAGCTCAAGTTCCCCCTGGTTTTGATACATTGACGGCTTAATTAAATAATACCCTTTCCCTTCTTTTACCTCACCTATATCTGGTATGGGTGTTAGAGCCCCTTTTGGCTTTCCAATCACAGATAAGCTGTAGCCGGTAATATCAAAAGGCTCCGTTCCTTTGTAAAATTCCAACTCCAAAGCGTACGCGTTCTTATCACCGCTTGATAAGGTAATGGGCGCATATTTAACCCTTTGCCCCAAAATATCAATCTTTATATTTGTTACAATTGCCATATTCAGCAAACCTCCCAGTAAATAGTGGTATTAACATTAGGAGAATATATATCTGAAAAAGTGGTAAAAAACACAACCGTCAATTCGCTTCCCTGAAGATTAATGCTTTTTAGCCCCGCAAACTTGCCAAACGGAGTCTTGTTCGTGGACCCCCTGTAAATATACTCATCCCCGTCTTTTATCACTTTACCGCCTTCAATAAACTTAAGTCCGTTTGACAAAACAATGTGCATATTTTCATCTTCGTTTGTGAATATGAGTTTTGCCCTGTTTTTAACAAGGGGCAGCTGCAGCCTCTTTGTAACAACGCCCGACACGCTCAAGGGCTCATAAATATTCGGGAACGAGCCGCAGGAAAATGCAATGGGCGCTTGAGTCCCCCCTTTGAAGGTACTATTTTGCCTTAAATCAGCCACTTCCAAAATAACGCCATTTTGCACCTTAACCCTTGCCAAAACGTTTTTGCCTGTTACTTCCCCGCTTACGCACTCAATTTTAATATCATCTATTACATTGTTATCTTTATATAAATTTAAAACAATGCTGTATATGCCATCCGACGTGGGAACATCTATGTATTCATTATCAATTACTTCAATTGCGCATCCTTCTACCCACCCAATCCCAGGGCTTATTTTAACAGTATTGTTGGAGTTTTTGCTCACATAAAGGCAATTCGCAAGCTCACCATAAACCCCGTCGGTTCTCAATGAGTTACATATCTTATTTAAATCGTTTGCCCCGTATGTAACATTGTCAATAAAATATTTTTTTACCGCCATAATCTCCCCTCCTGTTTTAAAACTGGCCTAATTATGCTTTTTTGTGCTTCAAACAAATAAATAATTTCTTTAATCTGAATATCATAAGACGCCACAAAATCATTAAACTTCTTTTGCAATGTTACAATATCGCCTAATTCAACATCGCTTGTGCCGCTGTCACAATTTCCCTCAATTTCTGAAATTATTTCTTTTTTGTTTAGTTCATAGCCGGCCTCGCCAATGTTTTTTGCTTTCAATATGCAGTCCCTTTTATAAAACCCAAAAGCGTCAGTTTTTATAACTAGGTCCCCCTGACAATAACCACATGTGAAATATTCATCCATTTTTTTAAAAAAAATAATATCATTAATGTTTTTATCTTCTTCGGAATAAACAAGGGGGTCCTCCCCTTGCGCCCTCCTATCCCTTCCTTTGTAAAGCAAAAATACATATTTTTCCCCAAGGGGGTCAAAATCCACCCTAAAGCCCAAGGATTCCATCGAGCAAAGCTCTTTCACAACCTCAAGCAAAGTTTTCTCATTAGATATACTATAATCTGTTTGCCCAACTTCCCCCACTTTTTCTCCAACAAAAAAAGTGTCAATCTTGTTATTAGAATTTTTAATAAAAGCTTCTGACACTTTAGAATAAACAATATCATCAACTGCCCCGCTCAATCTAAACGGCATACATACCCGCCAGGACAGCATATGGGAAAGGGTTTTCCCAAAAATCGCCAATTTTTTGGAGTCTTGATAAAAACCGCTTATCCACGCGGAATTTTTGCCCTGGGATATTATTATGTCGTCATGGCTTAAGAGCACATCCAAAACATCATCATCTTTGTCTAAATAAATTTCCACCTTGCCCACATCGTCATAAAACAAATCCCACCAGACCGAAACAGCCCTTGGAATTATGTATAAAAGCCTAAACTCAGGGGTGTATAAATAAATATCCTCCATCAGTTAACCGCCTCCAAATACATATTGGCATATTTAATGTAACAGTTCAAATTTGTCCCGCCGCTTATACTTTCCATATTAATAACATTCCTTCCCCGGGCTAAATAAAAATCCGCCAAAATGGTATCCTTGGATTTGTAATTTAAAATATTGCCGTTTAAGCTGCTTGTTATTTTCCTGTTTTTTATATCAATCAAAACCTCATCCCCGCTTTTTAAATGATACAAAAGCTCAATTTTTGCCCCCGTGGTTTCATTTGTGATAATAATATCTTTATCAATATCGCTTTGGGCATTTAGGATAATTAGCGGCTCCACATTACAGTCACCGTTATTTATGGCGTTAATCCTGTTTGTTTTGGATGAAAAAACAAAGGGGAGCGAAAAAGCCCCCTGCAAGTTATCCGTTCTTTTAAATAAGGGAATTATTATATCTTCATAATCCATAAAAAAAGGATTGTCGCACACAAGCAAAATGCTAAAATCCACTATTCTTTTTGTATTATTTAAAATTTCAAATTCCTCACATCTTGCGTTAATTCTCCTATATTTCCCGTCCGCGTTAATCTTTAACGTAAAAAACTCCCTCGGGTCCAAAACCCTTGATGCCCTTTCAAGCTCAAACCGCCTTTCATTTGAACAAGAAGCGACTAAACTTCCCAAAATCTTAATTTCACGGGCCCGGGGCGTTATCTTTACTGTCCGCTGCCCCAAATCCCCGATATATGACGAAGTGGTGGCGCTAACTTCAGGGAGCATAATCCCGGATATGGATTTTATCCTCCAGTTATGCTCCCTTGAGCCCCCCATGTGCAAATATTTATACTCGCTATCATTGTTTTCATTTATAAAAGTCAAGCTAAACACCTATAACACCCCCGCCGCCCTTTGGGATTTTGCCTCCAGCCTTTTTATAATGTTTAACTCCCCTGCCGTTGGCACAACCCCGTTTATATAATAATTTGCGGTATAAGTTTTTGCCCCTTGGGCAGTAAACGAAATTTTCATTTCATCAAAAAGATTTCCCAGTTGGTTAAATAAATTGTTTTGCAGCGCTTCCTTCATCCTTAAAGACACATCCGCCACAGCGCTTTCAAAACCATTGCCTATTTCATCCATAAACGCCTTCCCGTAAGAATTAAACTTTTCGGTTAATTTTGAAAGTTCTATATCAGTGGCATCTTTAAAATTTTCAATTACCTTTTTAAAATCATCCTGGTAAAATATGTCCGCAATATCTTTTGCCAAGCTTTTTTTGGTTATATAATTATCAATTATTTCCTTAAATTCCTCCGGGCTTTTTTTCAATAAAAGGTTTGTATATTCCACCCCTTCTTCAATTGACAAGCTTTCCAGCAAATCCAAAAACTCACTTGGCACATTCAAGTTTAAAAGCTCTTCTAAATTCTCCTTGTATTGCGAAAGCAGCTGGATATCCTTAGAAAAATCATTTAACACAATATTTTTTTCCACCAGATCTTTTTCATTCTTGTAAATTCCATCTTCTAAATAAAATCCCCTGCCCCCGCCTTTTATAACCGTTGTCTCTTCAACCGCCAAATCCCCGAAGGAATTTAACTTTTGAGCCAGTCTGTCCCTTGCCCTTTCAATTCTATCAATTTCAGACTCCGCAGCTTTAACGATATTTGAAAAAGTATTTTCCACATCTTTCTTTAAATCCTCAAGTTTGCCCTTTTCATAGGAATAAATTTCCGCGGTATATTTCCACCATTCTTTTTGCGACGCATCAAAATATTTGTCCCGTAAATCCGCCAGGGAGGAGTAATACTCCTCCTGGCTTATTAAGTCCATATCCCTTTGGGATTTTAAAACTTCATAAAAACTATCAAATTCCTTTTTAACATCGCTAATTGCATGGGTTAACCCCTTTTTAAATTCTTCCCCCGCGTTTTTCCCTTCTTCCCGGATTTTCTCAATTTCTTCATATAAATCCATAATACCCCTCCCCAAGAAACTATAAGCCTTCAAAGAAGGACTCTTCAAAGGATTTTTTGTCTAATGAAAACTTCTGCTTTAAATCCTCATAAAAATTTCTGATTTCATCATTTTTAATGTTGTCCGTATCCATTGCCCTGATTGACATTATCCTCTTTATTAAAGTATCATCTTTTAAAGCATAAAAAAGCTGCCTGAATACCCACCAGTGAAGCTTAACTTTTGTAAGGTCAATATTGTATTCAGATAAAAACGCCGCATATATTAATCCCGCGTCCTTTTCAAAAGAGTAAATTTCCCCGCTTCTCTCTTGTGCCTCGCCGCTTTGCCCGCCAGAGTAAAACCAAAACATGCCCTCCACCGCGTCCTTTAACGAGGAAGGCATTTTTTCATAGCATAAATTGAGGGCTAAAACCAGCTTTTCGCTGTCAATCAAAAGGTTATCCTTCATCAATAGCTCAAATAAAATAAAAACCCTAAAATCCGTTCTGAATTTCCCGTCTGAAAACCCTTTCGGCAATTTATCCAGCAAAATATTCATCCTAGTACCCTAACCTTTCAGGAAGATATGATAATATCCTGTCTTTTTTATATTCCAGCGCGCAGTTTTTGATTTTTAATAAAATATCCAAAAGCTTAAATATATCATTCGCTTTATCCTTTAAAATCCTTTTTGCCTCCCCTTCCCCCAGTATTTCATCAATGGATGATGAGCAAACTTCAATCGCGCAAAGAACGTTTTCCTCAACGTTTTCATCTTTAAAAATTGAATTTACCGCGCTCAAAGCCTTATCATAAGAAGATAAAATAAATTCAAACATATCTTTGTCTAAATCCATGCTATATTTAAAATCATTGATTGAAAAACTAAATTTTCCCTCCACATCAAGCACCCTCACCTGTTGATTCAGTAAAAACTTTTGTGTCCAGATTAAAATATCCCTCAACGGGGTTTCCGTTAAAATAAATCACGCCTTCAATCCTGAGCCCGTCAGCAACGCTGCCCCCGCCGTCATTTGTGCAGTCTATTGTAACATTGTACCTTTTTGCCCTGTATACATTGCTTGACGTGCTGACCCTGTCCCAGGAATCCACGATAACAATCGTGGTCTCGCAGTCACTACCGCTTTTATTAAAAAGGGAAACAAAATAATCATTAAACGGGTCCCCCACAATGCGCCTGCCGCTTATTTGGCGCGATACAGCCTTTGACAAAATGCTTGTTGTGGCAAATTCATCATCCAGCCATTGGGTGGTCAATAAAGTGGACTTGCTTTGTGGCCTTGACATGTCAAAACCCTTACCAATCCTAGCGTAAGTTCTCGAACTTCCTTTTGGCGTAATATCCACAAAGGCCATCCTGTCGCTTGCTTTTGGCATATTCATAAACAATTACCTCCTTATTTATAGTAAAACAAATTAAACGACTGGCTGTACTCCTCCGTGCCGTCGTTGTATCTTTCATTTAACGCCGCGCACCCCGAAGGCGTAATTCTACAGCATATCCCATTATAATCAAACTGGTTTTCCAAAAAATAAAGCATAATATTGTTAAAAGTCTCATAAATTTTCAATTTCTCTGAATTGTCTTTTGGCTTAATCCTGATGAGAATACGAAAAGGCAGGCTAAAAAGCCCGCCTTCTGAAATATCCTCAAAAAATTCCGCCTTGCCGCCGTCAATGAACACCGCGGCATTTGATTTGTTAAAGCCGTTTAAATCAGCTTTTTGCGGCAAACTTCCACAGCTATTTATAAAATTTAAAAAACCCTCAAAAAAGCTCATAAAAACCCCTTCCATCAGCCTGCCCCCGTAATTTCAACATGGCAAATGCTTCCTGACACATTAATATAGCTTACGCTTGTAACCCTGTAAGTATCGCCGGTATAATAATTGACAATCAAATCCCCGCATTTTACGGGGTGGTTCCCGTCAAACAAATCCACCCTTTCCCCGTCTTCCAAATACGCCAGCGAGGATTTTTTATCAATTATCAAAAGGGCGTTTTTTTGTGTATAAAATCCCAGCTCATTTTTCTTTTCAGCCTGCTCATCTTCAAAATACACTTTTTTTAATAAAACCTTCGTGCCATCAATAACCAGGTAAGCACAGTGCTTTAGTACCCTTCTCGGAATTCCCCTTCTCATACCGTACCCCTGTAACATAGGCCTGTTGAAATCAGGAGCTGGTCTGCGATTGGATTGTTTACAATACCGCCGGTAGTGGTAAGGCCTGTCCTCGCGCCTTCATTGGCGCCGCCGGAAAATCTTACCCTGCCCATTTGAACGGTATTTGCCACTATGGTTTCGCTAAAACCGTTATATGCGTCCTGGCAGCCTTGGTAGAAAAACATTTCCGTATACATTGCCACGGCTTTTTTAATTTTTTCCTGAATATCCTCAGGAAAATCGCTTAAATTATTTATCCTGAAATATGTTTTCATATTGACAAAATCGCTAGCCCTTGAAGCGATAGCCCTGAAAGTGTCATCATCTAATTCCCCATCCAGCTTAGTAAATTCGTCAAAATACTTCCTGTCAATAAACATAAGGATTCCCTCCTTTTTTTACTGGGTGTTTACAAAAATCAAGTCATAGGCGTTGTCCATAATAAATAAATCATGGTATTTTCGATAGTCAATCTGCCAAGCGTTTGCTTTTTGGTTGGTGGACGGGTCAAAAATCCTTATATTGTCAGTTTTTGACACCGCAATGGGAACCCTTCGGGCGCAAATAATCCAGTTTGCCTGAACCGCGTCAGGATGCGCTTCAAACCCGCCGTCGGTTTGCCCTTCGCTCACGCCGTCATAGAAAATGTATTTTGATTTCATAAGCGCCGAAGGAACCCTGATTATGGGGTTATCATCAATTGAGCGGAGCTTTTGATAAAAGCTTCCCGCCTTAAATTCGGTAACATCCACATTTTTTGCATATAGCGGAGACTGGCTCAAGATATTTGCGCATAGCGCGGTCATGGTAATAACAAGCTGAACCCCCTCACCGCAGACATCTTCAATTTTTGCAATATCCCCTAAAAGCTTTTGCATGATTGTGTCAGGGTCGGGGGTATACCCGCTTTCAACCCTGCCGTGGTCAATTGCCCCTTGAATTATTGTTGAGTACCTGTAAGCGTCAACTTCAGGGATTACTTTTGTCTTTTGGAATTGGGACAAAACATTTGTCGCAGAAACCACAAAGTTTGACTCATCCACATCCATGGCGTCAAGCTGGAATTTAACGCCGCGGTCCATCCTCATTTCTTTAGTCTGGTATGTAAGGGTGATGGAACCTTTAACATGGCCTTCTTCCCTTGAATAATCGCTTAAACCGCTTAAACTCATTTTGGGGATTTTAATTTCCTTCCCACCGTTGTAAATAACCTGCCCAGCGTTTGCCTCCATCCACCCGGTTGTAGCGGTAGCCGCCACCTGCTCATCCAGTGCCTGTTGAAAAATCTTTGCATATTCCAAATTATTCATATCCATTCTCCTTTTCTAAAATTTTTAATTAAGCCATATTTTTAATAATACTTTCCACAATTCTTTTTACTTCTTCGCTTTTGTTTTGGTTTTGATTGTGGGTTGCCCCTGTTGAAACATGCCTGCCTGTCCGGTTTAAAAACTCAGGGTTTTCGCTTAGAAACTCATCAAGCAGGGTATTTATGTCCTCCCCTTCTTTCTGCCTGACTTTAAAAACCACATAATCCAAATCCTTTGCCCTCACCCCGCGGATCAGGGCGGCTTTTTCGATTTCCAGCTGCCTGATTTTTTCTTTTAGCTCATCACCTCCTTCATTTTCTTCAGGAACCTCCATTTTTGTCCCTTCCTCAAATAGCTCTTCCATAAAAGACCTCCTTTTTATAAAATTTTTATTATAAAAAAATAAAGGACATTGGAATTATCCAAATATCCTTTATTTTTTTCCCTATAATTTGTTTTCGTCCACCCAGTCCTTCGCTGCTTCAATATCATATTCAATGGACTTGTCATACTTGTTTTCCTGGCCCTTTGTGCATGCCCTGATTAAAGGGTATGATTCTGATGGGCTGTACTTTTTGGTTTTCTTATTTTTCCTGCTATCTTTCTCCTTCATAATAACCTCCTTTTTAGGTTATTATGTCAAAAAAGATTACATCTATACTCAAGTTTCATCAATTATTTTTTTTGCAGCTTCTTCACTTTCACCATAGTATTTCATTCTCCACTCCCATTTTTTCATGATTCCCTCTTTTACCAAGAGCAAATCAAACTGTCTGTCGCTTTCCTCATCGGTTATGTAGCTCTTGTCAGGCACAAAGGTAATGTTTGCGTTAACCTTTACATCAAGCCCCAAAATTTCTTTTCCAAACCATAAAAGCGCCTTTACAATATCGTAAATCGCCTTTTCAATAATCATGTTGTGCTTTTGGGCATTGTGTATCAAATCCTGTTTTTCCCCGTTGTATTCCGTCGCGGTTTGAATTATGTTATTGCTAAACCTGTAATGCCTTGTCCCAAACCCCACCAAAAGGGAAATATAATCAAGCTGTGCCTCAATCCCCTTTTTGTTTTCATCAACCCTAAGCAAGGGATTGTATTCATAATATGCATTTTTACCCTCCAGCACCGCGTCCCCCATTACCCTGAAAACGCTTTCCTGGGAATATACGGCGGGGGTGTCGTCTTTGTCAAACATGGTGCCGTTCATAAACACCATCTTCCCGCCAAGGAAAAAGTCCTGGCATAAGTTATCATAAGCGTAATCTATCCCTTCAAGATTGTCCAAAATCCCGTCTAATATGCTAATCCCAAGGGGTGAATCCAGATTTATCGTGTTTACAATATTGGGCTTCCAAATTGAGAATAATTTTATAAAACTTTTTGTCCTAAATTCCTCAAGCATTCCCTCAGGAACCGGGACTTGCCTCAAATCCCCGCCCTTTAACTTTTCAAAATATCGGTTTTTTATTACATACCCGTCATCTTCCAAGGTGTGAATGCGCACATAGACATATTCTTTTCCCTTTTTAAAAACATTGCTGACAAAGGCAACTTCCCTGATTTCACCGTTTTCCCACGATAAGGGGATTATGTTGTCCGCGACAATGTATGATATCTTTGCCTTTGCTTTCCCGTCTTTTATAACATTTCCATCTTCATCAACGCTTAAATTCTCAAAATAAATATCCGTTGCGCTAGTCCCCAGCGCAAAAGCCTTTTCAATCAAGTAATTTGCCTGAATCCAAAAATTGTTTTCGCCTAATATACCGCCAAAACCGTCTTTTCCTTGTATAAACTCATTGGATTTTTCATCATCTATTAAAATCTGCGTCCTTTCGTTGCACAATATGCTCGCCCAGTCCCTGCAGACTTTTGAAGCTATTTTTAAACCATACCGCTTTCTTTCCACATATTTCCCATTAATTTTTTGCTTGTAGCGGTGAAACCCGTCAACATATCCAAGGTACCAGTCCCGCCAAAGCTTTATTTTGTTGTAGAAAGAAAGGTCAATATCCTGTTTTACATAATCCGAAATTTTCTCCAAAACCTTTACATAATCCATTCTTCACACCTCTTTCACAATACCAAAATAACATACTTTTATATATCATTGTGTATCATCTTTTTAAAACTTCAGCTTTTCTTAAATATTCCACCGAATACCTAAGCGCCGCCATCAAATCGTCGTCAATGCACATAGGCTCATCCAAATATGTATTTGTCCTTGCGTCCTTCATCCAACGGTACATGCTGATTTCACGGATTGTGTTTGTGCATTTTGGGTGAATAAAAATCCGCTTTGACTTTAAAAAATCAATCTGCGCCTTCACGCTTCCCGGCCCTTTAGGGCAGCTTACCGCCTTATATCCTGCCTTTTGCCACATCCTTATCCTGTCAGGCTCAGCCGAGTCGCAAAACATATACACATTTTTGGGAAGTTTCCCTTCACAGTATTTAATAATTTCATTTGTATCATAATTTTTTAAATAAACCTCATCTAAAACATAAATATCCCCATCCTTTATCCCAACTAATATGATTGCGTTTGCATGGTTGAACCCAAAATCCTGCCCCATAAAAAGGGCGTCAAAGCGGGATAAGTCCGTGTCAAATTCTGCCGCCTTCCAATTTGTGAAAATAAGGCCCCCGCTTTCGCCCCATTCCCCCAGCCCGTAAACCCTGTACCCTTCAGGGTCCCGCTCTTTTCTTTCCATCATGCGCTTGTGAAAATCCTCATCCAAAAACCGGTTTTGCAAATAAGTGGAATGGTGCAAAAACACATTGTCCGAAGGCTTGTCAAAAAACCTTTTCTTTATCCAGTGGCTTGCGGACACCGGGTTAAAAGTTAAGGTAATCTGATAATATAAATTAGGGTTTTGTAGTTCCCCCCGCAGCCTGTCATCTAAAATATCCAAATCCGCCTCCAAAAACTCGGTGGCCTCCTCCATCCAAATCCAAGTGAGCTTCCCTTTTTTAAATGTAATGGATTTAACCTTTTCCCTTTGAAATTCATCCTTCATTCCCCTAAAGATAATCGCGGAATTTGTAATTTTTGACTCAATATAAAGCGGGCTTGTCTTGATTATAAAAAACTTGTGCTTGTCCTCCCCGAACATACGCTCAATTGCGGCGTTTAACTCTGCGAACGTGGAATCCCTGTTTGTCTCAAGGGCTTTTCTCAAAACCAATAAATTAGCCCCCTTGTATTTTTTGCAGGAGAGTTTTTTTATAAAATCCTGCGCCACATTGACACTTTTTCCTGAGCCTGCCCCTCCCATTAAAACGCGGTAGCGGTGTTTGCATTCGTTTACTTTTTTAAAATTTCCATTCCACAATACCCTGATTGTCTTTTTCATCCCCATCCCCCTCATCTGCGCCGTAATCATCCACAAATTCAATTTCTGTAACATCTTCATTTTTTGTTTCATTTTCCTTAAATAAGCCCAAATGCTTGCAAATAGAATCCAGCGCCGCTTTTTTGTCCGCTATTTTATACTTTTTGTTGTACCCTACAAACCTCTTATTTTCACCCCTTCCTTCATAAAGTTCAACCACTTCAACCGAAGAAATCGCGGCAGAAACCGATGAATCCAGCTCATTTATGGGCTTTGGGCTCCCATCAGGGTTAAAAATGTTTCTAATATCAAAAAAGGCAAGTTTTGCATATTCTTCAATCACTTTTTGGGCTGTGATATTTAGCTTGCTTGAAATATCCTCCTGCTTTTTTCTTATGTATTCTTGCGCTTTAGGCATCTTTAAAATCCGCTTTGCGCTGGAATAGGAATACCCCGCCCTCTTTGACGCCTCTTTTATATTAAAGTCAATCAAATACTCATCACAAAGCCGCATTTGCTTTAAAGTTAAATTTTCGCCCATTTTATCCCCCCAAATATAGTTTTAAGCAGCCTCTCTTTTTTATTTATGCCTAAAAAAAGAGGGTGCGAGAAAAAAAGGCAACAAAAAACCGCCCTTTTAAAAAGCGCGGTTTTTTTGTCAAATCAATTTTTAAAATTATCAAACTGCAAAAATCAATTTATTCAATATTTTCATTGGGTTCTTTTTCCCACACTAGCAATATACCACATAATTATATATCATTGTGTATCATCTTTTGTTTTTATGTAATCTGAAATTGCCTCCTTATGTATCCTGATAATCTGAATATAGCTGTAATTCATCAATTCCGCGATTTTTTCCACGGTATATCCTTTTATATATCTTAAATACAAGACATTTCTCTTCGGCTGGGGAATTTGGCTGATTTTTTTTTCAATTTGAAGCCGTTTTTGATTTATAAAAATGAATATTTCCCTGTGCTCATCCTCCAGTTCAATCAGCTTTGCAATCTGGTCTTCCAGGCTTGACCGGAAACCTTTCGCATGGGGCATGTCCGACAAAACCTTAGTGGTCTTTTCAATTTTGCACCTGAATTCTTTTATGTCATCTTCTTTTTGTTTTAAATACAATAAATTATGAAGATAACTCTTCAAATCCGCAATAGCTTCTTTTTCTGTCATTATTTCCCCTCCCTTATCCAATAACTTTCTTTTATATAGACATTTAGTCTATTTAAACTAAATAAAATAGCTCCAAACTCAAACTGTCAGCGCCATAAAATTTCCATTATTTTCTTTTTTATCAATTATAATAGACACTTTGTCCATTTGTCAATATATTTTATAAATTATATAGACATTTTGTCCATTTTATAACTAAATATTTACAATAGACAAAACGTCTATTATAATATAAACAGAACAACCCAAAAATAGAAAGGAAGGATTTCTATATGATGGCCAAACGGCTTAAACAGCTAAGGGAAGAGAGGTGCTTAAGCAAGAAAGAGGTCGCAGAATACTTAAATGTTAACCCCTCGACTTATGGAAAATATGAGCTTGAAAAAAGGCAGCCTGATTTTGAGACCCTTTCCAAACTAGCAGAATATTATGATGTCTCTGTTGACTATATCTTGGGCCTTTCTAATATACGGAAAATTGACGAAGCGTTTTATGCATTTATTGAAAGAATGCAAGAACTTGATGAAGAGACAAAATCCGATGTCATTCGGTTATTAGAACATTTAATTTCAAAAAAAAATAAATAAAACAGCGCATAAAAACAAATATGAAAGAGGTACAGCGTATGGACAGTTTGCTAAAACTATATAAAAATGCTGAAGAAGAAGGCATTGAAATAGTTGATTTCCCGCTAAGCTGCTCAAAAGCCATGATTTTAAAATTTCAAGATATTTGCGCTATTGCATTGGACCACAGGAAAATCAAAACCAAAGCGGAAGAAAAAGTCTGCCTTGCCCATGAACTGGGTCACTATAACACCGGCACATTCTATAACACCAAAAGCTCACCGACAAATATCACAAAATGCGAAGCAAAAGCCAACAAATGGGCAATTTGTGAGCTTGTCCCTTTAGATGAGCTTATAAAAGCATCAAAAAGCTGCAAAAATTATTATGAACTTGCCGAGTATTTTGAAGTCACAGAAAGCTTTATTAAAATGGCGGTCGAATACTACGAAAGGATTGGCGTTCTCTCAGTAGAGAGCGAAAATTAACTAAAAAAATAAAAAAAGAAGGGTGTATAATGAAAAACTTTTTAGACGCTGTAAAAAACAGAAGAAGCATATACGGCATAACTAACAAAAGCCCCATACCCGATGAAAAAATCATTGAAATCATTAACACCGCGGTAAAACATACCCCATCAGCCTTCAACGGCCAAAGCCAAAGGGTAGTTGTTTTATTCGGGGACAGCCATAAAAAATTATGGCAAATAGTAGAAAATACTTTAAGAAAAATCGTGCCCGAAGAAAACTTTTCATCCACAAAACAAAAAATCGGCTCATTTTCAGCAGGATACGGCACCATTTTATACTTTGACGAAACCAATACCACCAAATCCCTTCAGGAACAATTCCCCCTATATAAAGACAATTTTGAAGTATGGGCAGAACATCAAAACGCAATGCTTCAGTTTGTGATATGGACAGCCCTGGAAGATGCGGGTTTCGGCGCAAGTTTACAGCACTATAACCCGCTAATTGACGAGGAAGTTAAAAACATATTCCAAATCCCCCCGTCATGGCGCCTCATCGCGCAAATGCCCTTCGGGCTTCCAACATCACCTGCGGGGGAAAAAGAATTCTTGCCGCTATCTGAAAGAATTATCGTAAAAAAATGACAAAAAAAACACGGGAAATACATTTTTCCCGTGTTTTTTATTTTTTATCCAAAATTTTTATATATTTAAACATAAATATTATTTTTACTTTTAACACTTTTCAAATATGTTTTCTTATGGCCTTTAGCGCGCTTTTTTCAAGCCTTGAAACCTGCGCTTGGGAAATCCCGATTTCCTGGCTGACTTCCATTTGTGTTTTCCCTTCAAAAAACCTAAGGTGAAGAATTTTTTTCTCCCTTTCATTAAGCCTTCTCATGGCCTCTTTCAATGAAATTTCCTCAAGCCAGTTTTCATCTATGTTTTTATCATCGCTTAACTGGTCCATAATAAAGATAGCGTCCCCGCCATCGTGGTATACAGGCTCAAATAGGGATATGGGGTCTTGAATGGCATCCAGTGCAAAAACCACTTCTTCTTTTGGCAAATCCAATACTTTTGCGATTTCATCCACCGTTGGTTCTTTTTGATTTTGGTTTGTCAGTTTTTCCTTCACCGAAAGTGCTTTATACGCTATATCTCTAAGTGACCTTGAAACCCTGATGGAGTTATTGTCTCTTAAGTACCTTCTTATCTCCCCTATAATCATTGGTACGGCATAAGTTGAAAACTGCACGTTTTGGTTAATGTCGAAATTATCTATTGCCTTAATCAATCCAATGCAGCCCACTTGAAACAAGTCATCCACATATTCACCGCGGTTGTTAAACCGCTGAATTACGCTCAACACAAGCCTTAAATTACCATTTATAAACTTTTCCCTAGCACTTTCGTCGCCCTCTTTAATTCTTTTAAAAAGCTCCTTTTTTTCCGCGCTGGTTAGCACTGGTAATTTAGCCGTATTTACGCCGCAAATTTCAACCTTGTTCATCAACATCGTCAATCCCCCCTAAAATGAGCTTTGCTTTTCAATTAAAGTATTACCTGTAAACTCAAATATATACGGACAAAATTGCGGTAAAAAAAAGTTTTTATCGCCCTTTTTTTCTTGACTTCGCAAAAAATAAAATATATAATTTATGTTTTTTATTTACAAAATTTGAAACTGGTATTAGAATATAAATTAGCATGTGCAAAAAAATAAAAATTATCAGGAAGGACGGTTAATATGGAAATCACAAAAGATTATGCCTATCAGGTACTAAATGAATATATAAAAGGCGAATACCTGCTAAAACACTCAAAGGCAGTTTCCGCCTGCATGGAACACTTTGCTTCACTTTTAGGCGAAGACGTGGAAAAATGGGGGATAATCGGGCTTTTGCATGATATTGACTACGAATTGTACCCAAATGAGCACTGCAAAAAGGCAAGGGAAATTTTAGAAAAACACGACTTTCCCGAAGAATACATCCACGCCGTTCAAAGCCACGGCTACGACATTGTAATCGACATAAAACCCGAACACATTATGGAAAAAGTCCTATATACCATCGACGAATTAACAGGCATAATTTTTGCGGCAATCCTGATGCGCCCCTCAAAAAGCATTCTTGATTTAGAAACAAAAAGCGTAAAAAAGAAATACAAATCCCCCAGCTTTGCGGCAGGTTGCAACCGTGAAGTGATTGAAAAAGGGCTTAATATGCTGTCATGGGATTTAGACTATGTGATTACACAAACCATTGAAGGCATGAAGAAAAAAGCCGTGGAACTAGACCTTGTCGGAAACTTAAAATAAAAAATCCCCAAAAGGGGATTTTTTGTTTATATGTAAAACCACTTTTTGCAAAAAGCATACCTTTATAAATTTTCTTCTCCTGTTAACCCAAAGAAAATTTCTCTTTTACCCGCAAAAACTAAATAGTAATTGTTTACAAATACCTTTTTTATATTATACTTAAACTAAAATATATATGAGGTGATTCTATGGAATTTAAACAAAAAGTATGCGTAATCACAGGCGGTGCCAACGGCATAGGAAAAAGCCTTGTAAAAGAATTTGCCGGACATGGAAGTTTCGTCGCCTTTATCGACATGGACAAAGAAGTCGGTGAAAAATTATATGAAGAACTAAATTCCCAAAACCACCTTTTTTACCACGGGGACATTTCTAAAAAAGAGGTTTTGGAAGGCTTTGCCCAAGAGGTTATAAATAAATATAAAAAAATTGACTATTTAATAAATAACGCATGCCTTACCAAAAAAGGAATACTATCAAACTGCTCTTTTGAAGATTTTAACTATGTCCTAAATGTGGGGGTTACCGCGCCCTACTATTTATCAAAACTGTTTTTAAACCACTTTAATGAAAACGCAAGTATCATAAACATCTCCTCCACCCGCGCCTTTATGTCCCAAATGGACACCGAAAGCTACACCGCCGCAAAGGGCGGGATCACTGCCCTAACCCACGCCCTTGCCGTAAGCTTGGCAGGCCGCGTGCGGGTAAACAGCATAAGCCCGGGCTGGATTGAAACCGGGGACTACGGGGCTTTGTCCAAAGAAGACCACCTACAGCACCCCGCAGGAAGGGTCGGGCGCCCCAAAGATATAGTAAACGCGGTAATGTTTTTATGTAGCCCTAAATCAAGCTTTATCACGGGCCAAAACCTAACTGTTGACGGCGGCATGACAATAAATATGATTTACCATAACGACCACGGCTGGATATATAAAGAATAAACAAACCCCACCCTTATTTTCAAAAATTCATGTAATTATCCAATGGACTGCGGGCAATAAATATGATATAATTAAATTGCACAAAACCAAACAAGGGCGTGATTTTATGAATTTTGGAAGAGTTTTAAAAATTTCCATAGGTTGCGCTTTGTCAATCCTGATTGCAAGCGTGTTTTCAATCCAAAACTATATTTCCGCGGGCTTAATTACCCTGCTTAGCCTTCAAAACACCAAAAAGGAAACCATAAAGCTAGCCCTTCAAAGATTTATTGCCCTAATCTTAGCAATAAGCATATCCTATATATTTTTTACAATTTTAGGCTTTAACCTTTTGGCTTTTTCCCTATACCTGTTTTTCTTTTCCCTAATAAGCATTTATTATAATTTAACCCAGTCCATTCCCATGTGCACAGTTTTAGTCACCCATTTTTGGATACGCGGCGACATAAGCATGCCATTCATTTTAAACGAGGTATGTCTTTTCATAACCGGCGCAGGGGTGGGCATAATTTTAAACCTGTTTATAAGGCGCAATATCGCAGAAATCAAAAACAGCCAGGCTAAAATTGAGGACTTAATGAGAAAAATCATCTCCCAAATCTCCGACGTAATTTTAGGAAAAGGAAATGTTTTAGAAATTCACGAAAACATGGCAAAATTAAAAAAACTGCTTTCAAAAGCGAAAGAGCGCGCCCATGATGCTTCAAACAACACCCTGCTAAGCGACTTAAATTACTATATAAATTATCTTGACATGCGTAAAAGCCAGTATATAGTGCTAGACAGGATTTTAGACGCGTTAGAAAAATTCACCCACCTTTCCTTTATCCCTTCAACCAGCGAAAGCCTGTCACAGTTTTTAAAAAACATATCCAGTTCCTTTCACGAATACAATAACGCCGTTTCATTAATCGAAGAGCTAAACACACTAAAAAGCCAGATTAAAGAAAGCCCCCTCCCCCAAAGCCGGGAGGAATTTGAGGCCCGCGCCCTGCTGTTTTCAGTATTTAACTACACCGAACACCTTTTAATTATTAAGAAAAACTTCGCAGACTCCCTTTCCCCTGATGAAAAAAGAACATTTTGGTCGGACAAATACTGCAATTTGCCCACACAAACCAATTTTTAACACGCAACACCTTAAAAACCATGCTAAACTATAAAACTAAAATAAGAAAACAGCCATGCCACTTTGCCTTGACCCTCTCTGCGTGAAAACTATCCTAAACTAAAACAGGGGCATAAAAAGCAAAAATCATGGTTTTCTCTTTTAACAAAAATATTGATTGCAAAAAAAGGGCTTCTAATCCAACCAGATTAGAAGCCCGCTTTATTTTGTCAAATTTGCGGTTAAATTTTTAATTTTATCCCGTAATTCCACAAGTTCTTCCATTGAAATGTCCATAGCGCACATAAGGCTTTCAGGAATGGACTTTGCCTTTTCCTTAAGCTCCATCCCCTTTTGAGTAATTGACACTATCAAAATCCTTTCATCCTTGCTGCTTCTTTTTCTCTCTAAAAGCCCTGCCGCTTCCAGTTTTTTAAGAAGCGGGGTCAATGTCCCTGAATCCAAAAAGAGCCTTTCCCCCAATTCCTTAACACTCATTGACCCTTCTTCCCACAACACCATCATGGTTATATACTGCGTATAAGTAAGGTTGAGCTTTTCCAAATGAGGGCGGTATTTTTTTATAATTTCCCGTGAGCAGGCATATAGGGAAAAACAAAGCTGGTTATCTAATTTTAATAGTTCTTCAGAATTTATGGTATTAATATTGATCATCCTTTCACAATCCGCAAAATTAAATTTTATGCAATTAATATAACACGTTTTGCGAAGACTGTCAATATCATTCATAAAATAAAAAACAATGGTAATAATAAATTCTATAAAAAATACCAAAATCCAGGGGAGGTGTTTATTATATTTGACTATACAAGAAAAATCCGCAAGGCCATGATTATGGAAAAAAAGAAGCAGGCAAGGCAGGCCAAAAAGGAAGAAATGGCTAAAAAAGAGGAAACCAAAAAGAAAAACACCGATTTTCCAAAAGACATGGAGCAGTTGGAAAAGTACTTAAAAGAATATTTCCATGAAAGTTCGGATGTCATCATTCTTCCCATACAAACAAAAAAGGAAAAAGCAATTATTTTATTTATAGACGGGCTTGTAAACACCGATTTAGTGGACCGCGACATTTTAAAGCCGCTTTTAGATGATAATTTTACCGGGGACGTTTTAAACAGTATCACAGTGAACCAAAAAGAAGCAGTAACGGACCTAATAGAGGCCATTGATAAAGTACTTAACGGGAACACCGCCATTTTTTACACCCAAAGCCCCGAAATTATCTGCGCGGATATCCGCGGATGGGACAAGCGGGGCATTGAAACCCCCGACTCGGAATCCTCAATCAGGGGCTCAAAAGAAGGTTTTACGGAAACTTTGCGTACTAATACCGCAATGCTTAGAAGAAGAATAAAAAGCCCTGATTTAGTTATGGTAAACTTTGTCATCGGCAAGCAAACCCGCACAAATGTTACAATCGCCTATATTGATAAAATTGTAAACGAAAATGTTTTAAAACGCCTAAAAGATAAACTAGCCAAAATAGATACAGACTCCATTTTAGATTCAGGCTACATTGATCAGTACATTGAGGATAACCCATACAACCCCATCGCAACCGTCGGCTCGACGCAAAAGCCTGACAAACTGGCAGGAATGATTTTGGAAGGCCGCATTGCGATTTTTTGCGATTGCACGCCCCACGTTTTATATGTGCCAACCTTATTTATTGAAAACCTTCAGGTTCAGGAAGACTACTACAGCCGCGTAATCATCTCTTCCATACTGCGCTTTATAAGGCTAATGGCGCTTTTAATAAGCATACTTCTCCCCGGGTTTTTTATTTCCCTTGTTACCTACAACCAGGAAATGATACCGGAAGTGTTTTTAATCACCTTAGTTTCCGCCCGTTCAAAAATCCCCCTTCCTGCGGGGGCGGAAATGTTTTTCATGCTAGTCATGTTTGAACTGTTAAGGGAATCAGGTACCCGCCTTCCCCGCCCGATAGGTTCCGCTATTTCCATAGTGGGCGCGTTAATTATCGGTGAAACAGCGGTAAGCGCAGGGATAGTAGGAGCCCCTGCGGTAATTATTTTGGGCCTCACTGCGGTATGCAGCTTCATAATCCCGTCATTGACCGAATTTATGATCCTTTATAGGTTCTTCTTCCTCTTTTTAGGGGGAGTCATGGGCCTAATCGGCATAAGCGCCGGTGTGGTTATTATGCTTACCCACCTTGTCTCAACTTCCTCTTTAGGGGTACCTATACTTTCTGCCTTTTCAAAGGAAGAATTAAGGGACACAATCCCCCGCCAGCCTTTAAGAAATATGGTTTACCGTCCTGATGAAATTTCAGGTGAAAACCGTATAAGAAGGAGGCGGTAACTTCATTGAAAACCAAAAAAAAGCTTTTGTCTTTGATATTCGCAGCGGCGTTAATATTTTCAGGCTGTGAAAACCGCCTTGAATTAAACAACCTTGTCATGATTTCAAGCTGCATTTATGACATTGACGACAAAAACAATATATATGTCCAAGTGGAAGCAAAACGCCCCATAGCTTCTGAAGAAGAAAACCTTGGCAAAAGCTTTATGCCGGTCAATTTAAGCGCGAGAGGCAAAACCTCATTTGACGCGTTGGACAATTTACAAGGCTCCTATGCCCCAAATTTAACCACCGCCTTTATAAAAGTTAACCTCCTTACAGAAAATATAGCCAAGCACGGGGTAACAAGCGTGCTGGACTATTTATTAAGGGATAACGAAATCAAGGAAAATTCTTTAGTTGTGGTAATAAAAGACAAAAACTTAGATAAATTGGACAAAAGCTATTATGGCTTAGACAGGACTTTGGGGGATTACATTGAAAACCTTTCCTATCACCAGCCCAACGCCAATTCATCATCCGCATTTGTTTCCATTTTCGACTTTATCCACTCGACAAACCAAAAAGGGATTGAAGCTGTGTGCGGGGTTTGTGAAATTGTGGAAAAAGAAGAACTTGAAATGCTAGGCCAAAGCGAAGATGAAGCGGACAAAAAGGAAATGAAAATAAAATACGAAGGCCTTGCGGTATTCAACGGCCCGAAATTGGTGGGCTTTTTAGACGGCAAAGAAACGGAAATGTATAATTTAATTGTAAATAAATTCCACAAAGGTATCGTATATGTCAAAAACGAACAATTTGAAGGCTCGATTGAAATATTAAAAGCCAAAACAAAAATTGAAACCAAATACGAAGAAGGAAAAGTAAAAATTGCAATATATCCGAAAGTTAATTTTTCCGTCATTGAAATCAAAAAAGGCGATGTGGCTTCAAAAAAGGAACACAAAAAGCAAATAGAAGAAGCCCTTAACCAAATCTTAAACGAACAAATAAAAAGTGTGGTGGAAAAAACAAAAAACGAATATCAAAGCGATATATTCGGGTTCGGGTTGTATTTTGAAAACCACAACACAAAAGCATGGCAAAATTTATCCAATAATTGGAACAAACACTTTAAAGAAGCTGAAATAACAGTTTCAACAAAATCCTATTTAATAAACACAAAACAGCTTTCAGAACCATTGATAAAAAGATAGGTGATTATATGCCTAAAAAAATAAAAATACTTCTTGTCATTTTAGCGCTTCTCTTTTCAAGCTCATGCAGCAGGCATGAAATAAACTCCCTTGCCATGGTAACCTGCGCGCTTTATGAAACCACGGAAGACGGAAAAATCAAATTAACTATAGAAATAATAGACCCTGACCTTGCAACAAAATCAAACGACAAAGATGAAAGCAACACCCATATTTTAACCGGTGTGGGTGAATCCACCTCTGAAGCCCTAAGCGAAATTACCAAATACTTTTCAAGAAACCTTTTCACCCAATTCGTAGCTGCCCGCATTTTCCACGAAGACTTTGCAAAAGCTGACCTTGAAAGGATATTGGACTATACATTAAGGGAAAATAAAATCAGGGAATCCGCATACATTATGGTTTTAAAGGCCCAAAACTCCCAACACCTCTTTAAAACCACCACGGATTTGGACAAAAACATCCATGGCTTTATCAACAAAAACGCCGAACGCTACAATAAAGAAGTGGGTAACAGCGTTTTCGTAAAAACCGCTGAATTTATCCGCGCGTTCTATCAAGAAGGGGTGGAACCTGTTGCGGGGATATTGGAAGTGATGGAAAAAGAAGAAACCCTAAATGAATATAAAGAAAAACAGGACCAAAAGGATAATGAGAACACCAACGAATATATGCAAAGAAATAAAACACAAAAGGGCGATCCCAATAAAGAAGGAAACGAACAGCAAAATGAAGAGCCCCAGCAAAACGGGGATGAAAGCGGGGAACAAGAATATGTCCTTGCGTACAGGGGCCTTGCCGTGTTTAAAGGAAGCAAAATGGTCGGGGAACTAAACAGCGACGAAACCAAAGCCTATAACATTATAACGGGCAAAATTAAAAACTCCGTCATAACCTTGCCCTTTGAAGACGGATACATTGATATATTTGTAAAGCGCTGCAAAACCAAAATTAAAACCAGCTTTAAAGATGATAAAGTTACCGTCACAATAAACCCGGATTTGAACATTCTTGTATCCAATAACTCAACACAATCCGACGTATTCGACGCAGAGGTTGCAAAAAAACTCAAAGAAAGCTTTAACCAGCATATAAAAGAAGAAATTATAAACACCGTAAAAAAAGTCCAAGGGTTTGAAAGCGACATCTTTGCTTTCGGTGAATACTTCAGGCACCAAAACAACAAAGAATGGAAAAATATAAAGGATAACTGGAGCCAGTATTTTAAAAACGCGCAAATCGAAGCAAACGTAAATACCACTCTCATAAACATAGGAACCATCAAATCACCCATTGAAAACAAAGGCATATAAAAGGATGTGAAACGATGAACGAAAATGTAAAAATCACAAGCACACAGCTCTTTTTCATGATGGTCGGAAGCCGCATAATGATTTCATACACTTATTTGCCCGTCTTGCAGCTTCCCCCTGCTAACCAGGACGTTTGGATTGTTATTGTACTTTCTTTTTTCTATACCCTGCTTTTATCAATCCCCCTTGTTTATACTGCAAACAAATTCAGGAACATCCCTTTAAAAGACTACCACGAAGTAATATTGGGTAAATTTTTCACAAAAGTACTATTCATCCTATATGCCGCGTTTTTCTGCTTTTTAAGCTTTAGGACAATTCTTGTGACACTGGTTTTTGTAAATTCCACAATCCTGCCGGAAACCTCAACATGGCTGATACTTATTTTCATTTTAGTGCCAGTGGTTTTTGCCTCAATAATGGGGCTGAATTCAATTTCCCGCCTTGCTTACTATATAGTTCCATATATAATGTTTACAATCGTTTTGTTTTTCTCATTAAGCATAAAAGACATGGATATAAGAATCCTCACCCCAATTTTGAAAGAATCAAAACTATTGGACATAAATAACAGCGCCTTTATAACAGCATGTTTGTGCGCGGAGCTTGTAATCCTTCCCATGCTTACAACTAATTTAAAGGACAACGTAAAAATATTTAAAGTTATATTGACAAGCTCCCTATGCTTTACAATTTTGTTTTTGCTAATCCTATTCCCCACAATAATGGTTTTAGGGTACGACCTTGCGAAAACCGCGATTAACCCCTACTACTTATTTACCCGCCAGGTCCAGGCCTTTTCCTTCGTTCAAAGAGTTGAATCCTTCAACCTTATGGCCTGGTTCATAACCGTTTTATTTAAACTATCCCTTCACAACTATATTGCCGCAAATCTTGTGAGCAAATGCTTTAAAAAAGTGTCATTCAAATTCTTTGCAATACCTTTCATCCTTGCCCTATGTATAGTTTCAAACCTCCCGCAGATAGGAAACATTTACTTTTTAAAAATATTTATCATGCCCTATTTAATGCCCGCTGTAAAATTTGTTTTCATTTTTGTGTTGCCATCAATTATATTGCTAATATACTTTATCAGGAGAAAAAAAATCGACCCGAAGCTAAATGAGTTAAGAAACCAAAATTAAAACTTGACAATTAGGTAAATATATGCTATTTTTAATTAAAACTAAATATCACATAAAATTCTGGGGAACGGCGGGAAGCCTGTTGAGAGGGGATTGAGTTCCATCCCGACCCACATAACCTGATTCGGTTAATACCGACGTAGGGAGAATTTTATCTTTATTGTTAAAGATTTAAAGCTCTCCTTATGTTGGGGGAGCTTTTTTTAACTTTTTCAGGAAAAATTTTATAGGAGGAATAACTATGAAACCAAATGCCAGCGTATCTTTGCAAGTTTTGCCTCAAAAAAGCGGTATTGATATTGGCATAATCGACGAGGTTATAAAATTAATCCAAAATTCAAATGTTAAATATGTGGTAGGCCCCTTTGAAACCACAATGGAAGGGGATTTGGACACACTTTTGGACATTGTAAAAAAAGCCCAAAAGCTATGTATCGAAAAGGGCGCCGAAAGCGTGCTTTCCTTTGTAAAAATTGCCTATTCGAAAGATGGTGTGTTAACAATTGAAGAAAAAACTTCAAAATATAACTGATAAAAGCCTGCCCGCCATTGTAATTTTAGCCTTAATAATATTGCTTGAATTTTTAGTTGACCTAAACATTATCCCAAAAAGCATAATGCCCTCCCCCAGCATGGTTTTTTGGGCGCTTGTAAAAAACGGGGCAGAAATCGGGGAAAAAATTCTCTACACTACACAAATCGGGATTTTGGGGCTCTTTATATCTTTTGTCATCGCCTTTGTCTTTGCAATACTCATGGACATATTCCCCAGATTTGAAAAGGCAGTCTATCCCCTTCTTGTGATTTCCCAAACCATTCCCACTATCGCAATCGCTCCCCTTTATGTAATCTGGTTTGGGTACGGCCTTACGCCGAAACTTTTAGTTATAATTTCCGTGTGCTTTTTCCCAATTACCATAAATTTGCTGGAAGGGTTTAAAAGCACAGACAAAGATATGGTAAACTTAGTAAAATCAATGGGAAGCTCACAAATTAAAACCTTTTTCTTAGTAAAGCTTCCCTCATCCCTAGGTTCCCTTTTTTCAGGCCTGAAAATTGCCGCAACTTACTGCATCATGGGGGCAGTGGTAGCGGAATGGCTTGGCGGCGACAAAGGGATAGGTGTTTTTATGATAAGGTCAAAGCGCACCTATTCATATGAAAATATGTTTGCCGCAATCATTGTGGTAATAGTGTTGAGCATTCTGTTAAACATTGTGATTTCATTTTTTGAAAAACTGCTCACCCCATGGAAAGAATAATCTTAGGAGGTTAGATATGAAAAGGCTCTTTGTAATAATGCTTTCACTTTTATTAATTACTTCATGCCAAAAAAACGTTGATACAAAAAGCGGCCAAAACCTTACAAAAATTGATGTGCTGCTTGACTGGACGCCCAATACCAACCATACGGGGCTTTATGTTGCGCTACATAAAGGCTACTACAAAGAAAAAGGCCTTGACGTTAACATCATCCAGCCGGCGGAAGATACCGTAATAGATATAGTGTCCTCAAACAAGGCGCAGTTTGGCATATCCTTTCAGGAATATGTGTCCATGGCGCGGGCTGCAAACACCCCGCAGGACGTGGTAGCTGTGGCGGCGGTTATTGCCCACAACACTTCAGGTTTTGCCGCAAGAACATCAAGCGGCATAAATAAAGTTTCAGATTTTGAAGGCAAGCGCTACAGCGGCTCCGACTCCCCATGGGAAAAGGCTGTGTTAAAAAAGATAATGGAAACGGAAAACGCCGACGCAAACAAAGTCCAGTACATGGCGGATTTCTCCTTGGACTTTTTCGCCGCGACCGAAAAGAACGTGGACTTTTCATGGATTTACTACGCTTGGGACGGTATTGCCGCTGAAGTTAAAAATATACCCTTAAACTACTTCCCCCTAATTGACTACGGCCTTGACTTTTATACCCCTGTAATTATAACAAGCCAAAAATTCATTGACCAAAACCCCCAAGCTGTGAAAGACTTTTTGGAAGCAACATCCCGCGGCTATAACGACTGTATCAAAAACCCAAAAGAATGCGCAGAAATATTATTGAAGTACGCGCCCGAACTTGACAGGGAATTAGTGATAAAAAGCCAGGAATACCTAAAGAATGAATATATAAGCGACTCCGCTTACTGGGGTGAAATGAAGCGGGAAATGTGGGAAAACCTTGGGGATTTCCTCTATGAAAACGGCGTAATCCCTGTGCCGTTAGATGTTGACAAGGCCTTTACAAACGAATTTTTGCCGAAGTGATATTATGCTTAAAGTAAATAATATTAAAAAAAGCTTTGATAACAATCTCATTTTAGACGGCATAAACCTTTATGTGGATAAAGGCGAATTTGTCAGCATTTTAGGTGTTTCAGGCAGCGGGAAAACCACAATTTTTAATATAATCGCAGGGCTCATTAAACCTGATGGCGGCAACATCTATGTAAACGGCAAGGACATTACGGGAAAAACCGGGATTATCGGATACATGCAGCAAAACGATTTATTATTGCCCTGGAAAAACATATATGACAACGTAACCTTGCCCCTAACAATAAAAGGGGAGAAAAAAGCAAACGCAAGAAAAATTGCCGGCAAATATATGCCCTTATTCGGCCTTGAAGGCTATGGCGAAAAATACCCGAAGGAACTTTCAGGGGGCATGAGGCAGCGCGCTGCCCTTCTTAGGACATACCTTTTTTCCGGCGAAATAATGCTTTTGGACGAACCCTTCGCAAAACTTGACGCGATAACTAAGCGCAAACTTCAAAACTGGTTAAGCGGTGTGGTTAAAAAAATGAACATAACAACCCTTTTGGTAACCCACGACGTGGAAGAAGCCATCCTTCTTTCCGACAGGATTTATATTATTTCAGACAAACCCGCCACCATCAAAAGGGAATTTACCGTTTCAGAAAATGCCAAAAACTTAGGAAGCGCTGAATTTTATGAGCTGCAAAAAAGCATTTTAAACACGCTTTAAAAAATTGATAAAAAAGGATGCCAAAAATTTGGCATCCTTTTTTTATCCGTTTACCATTGTATTGCTTCTCAGCCTGACATTTAACACCAGGCCTATGGCAATCAAACTTGTCAAAAGATTAGTGCCCCCCGCGCTTATAAAAGGAAGGGGAATTCCCGTAACAGGCATAATCCCAATGCACATTCCAATATTTTCAACAATATGGAACAAAAACATCGCGCTTGCGCCCACACAAATTAACTCACCAAACGGGTCCGCCGCCTTTTTGGCGTTATTAATGCAAAGCAGCACAATTGTGAAAAGCAATACAATAACAACCGCGGCCCCCACAAAACCGAATTCTTCGCCTATTACCGCAAAGATAAAGTCGGTGTGCTTTGCCGGCAAAAACTCCATCTGGGTCTGGGTCCCTTCCATATATCCCCTGCCAATTATCTGGCCCGACCCTATCGCGATTTTTGACTGAATGACATGGTACCCATACCCCAGCGGGTTTTCTTCAGGGTTTAAAAATGCAAAAATGCGGTTTCTCTGATAGGGCTTTAAAAACGCCCAAATCACAGGCGCTGACACCAACGCTGCCCCAATTGCCAGAAAAACATATTTATAGCTTATTCCCGCGATAAAGAGCATGCATACGGTAATAAACACAAACACCATTGCCGTCCCAAAGTCGTTTTGCAAAATTACAAGCCCGGTGTAAAGCCCTGCGTGCAGTAATAAAAGAATAATATTTCTTGGCAAATTCAAATCTTCCTGCACAAGGCTGATGTGGCGCGCGAAAGTTATGATAAACCCGATTTTCACAATTTCCGAAGGCTGAAAACTCTGTGAGCCTATATAAATCCACCCCGTTGTTCCAACCTCGCTTTTTCCTTTTCCAATAAAAAGCGTTATAACCAACAAAACCACGCACGCGCCTAAAATAAATTTCCATATACGGCCCAAAAAATCATAGTCAATAAATAAAATAATACCTATGCCAACCAATCCAATCCCAAAGGCAATCCCTTGTGAAAACATAATCCTTCCCGCGTTTGAAAAGCTGTGCGCCGCGGAATTTATAACAACCATGCCGAAAACCGCGGTTATTATTGTAATAATCAAAAGCCCATAATCCAAGTTCTTCGACGCCTGTTTTAAAACTTTTCTATCCATTAACATCTTCCTTTAAGCTATGTAGTATAAAAATTATACCAAAACAAATTTTGTTTAACAATAATAAAATACCTCTTTTTATATTATCACCTTTAAAACCCCTTTACAACCGTAAAAAAAGACGCGCAAAACACGCCTTTTTGATATTTTGACAAATAATCTGTCAAAACAAAACACTTAAATTACCACAATTTTTTTCTTTAAAATTGAAACATAAAAAATTTTACAAATCCTGCAACCTTTTTACTTTATACCCCGTCAAAGAAGTACACAAAACAAAAAGGAGGCAAAAAAATGAAGAAAAATAGAGTAATTTCAATCATTTTAGGCCTGTCGCTTTTAGGAAGCCACGGCGGCGCGGTTTTAGCAAATAATGATATTTATGTGGATTTAGAACCCCATAAAATAATGGATGAAGAACAAAGAAGTTATTATATATCCCTGACAGGAAAAGTAACCGGCATCCAAACTGCCCAAAACGGCTTAAAGCATTTAATCATGGCAGGCGAAGGGGATAGTGAATTCCACTTTGTAATCACAAATGACACTTACATAGCAGAAGACGCAAAACTTGAAATCGGGGCGGAACTTACAGGCTTTTACGAAGCGGACGCGATGATGATCATGATTTATCCCCCCCAGTATGCGGTAAAAGCCATAACGGGAAAAAACGAAGGCTTTGTTAAAGCGGACTTATTCGACGACGAACTTGTAAGCCGCGACAAAACCCTAAAACTGAATGTGGACGAAAACACCCAGATTATTGACGCAGACGGCGGCAAATTTGAAGGACGCATAAAAGGCAGAAAACTTTTAGTTTATTATTCCCAAAGCACAAAATCCATTCCCGCAATCGCCACCCCGTCAAAAATCGTGGTTTTAGAGAAAAAAGAATACCACATATTTAACCCCGGAGGGATTACAATCTTTCCAATTGTGGTTGAAAACAAAGTGTTGGAAAATGCCGCCGCAATAGATATTGACGGCGTGATATATGTCCCAATCAGGGCGGTTTCCGAAGCTTTGTCTAAAAAAGTTACCTGGAATGAAGCGGATAAAAGCGTTATGATTGATGACAACGTAAAATTGACAATCGGAAGCTGCGAATATTTAGCAGGCAACGAAACTATAACGCTAAATAACGTCCCCATTATTAAAGGCGACAGGACTTATGTTCCTTTAAACTTCTTCAGTGATGTATTAAAACTAAATAACGCCTACGCCTTTGAGGGGCAGGTTGAAATAAACAATTTTGAAAAAATGAATTAACCCAAAATTTTAGCGCCACTTTTTCCTTTAAATAAAATACCATAAGCTTGTTGCAAAAAAAATATGGTAAAAAAACCCCCTTTGCTGTATAATAGCAGCAAGGGGGTTTTTTTATGAAGATTTTTACTTACAACGAAACAAAGTTGGGAGTTTTAGCGAAAAACGAAAACTATTTTTATCCTTTTGAATATTTTTCAATAAATTATCCCGATATGCTTACATTTATAAAAAACCACACAAAAGAGGAATTTGAAGCGCTAAAGGAGGGCTCGCTTTCAATTGATGACGCCATAAGCATAAAAGGCATAAAATTCGAAGCCCCCATCCCCCACCCCGTAGGGGATGTAATTTGTCTAGGCATAAATTATATGGAACATGTGGCGGAAACCAACAAAGCGTTAAAACGCAATATAACAGAACGCAAAGACACCGTTTATTTTTCAAAAAGAGTGGATAAGGCAGTGGGCCATCTTGGCGCGGTAAATTCCCACAAAGATTTTACAAGGGAATTGGACTATGAAGCAGAGCTTGCCTTAATTATCGGAAAAGACTGCAAAAATGTAAGCGAAGATGAGGCGCTTGAGTTTGTGTTTGGATACACCATCTTAAACGACGTATCCGCCAGGGATATCCAATACAAGCACAACCAGTGGTTTTTTGGGAAAAGCCTTGACACTTTCTGCCCCATGGGCCCCTATATTGTAACTAAGGATGAAATCCCAAATCCCCACACCTTAAATATTAAATCCTATGTAAACGGGGAATTGAGGCAGAATAACAACACCAAAAACATGATTTTTTCAATCCCCTACATTATTTCCGAGCTTTCAAAAGGCATGACCCTGAAAGCCGGAACCGTGATTTCCACCGGCACCCCCTCAGGGGTTGGCGTGGGATTTGACCCGCCAAGGTTTTTAAAGCCCGGCGACATAGTGGAATGTGAAATTGAAAAAATAGGCGTGTTGAGAAATAAAGTTATATAACATGGACAAAACATATTTGTAAACCGCAAAACTAATTTTGGCAAAAAACAAAAAGCCTTGCTTTCGCAAGGCTTTATTTTTATAATCCCTTTCTCACTTTTGCCGCGTGGATAAAGGACCTAAACAACGGGTGCGCGCGGTTTGGACGGGATTTAAACTCAGGGTGGAACTGTACCCCGACAAACCACGGATGATCCTTTAATTCCACTATTTCCACAAGGCGGTTGTCCGGTGAAACCCCGGTTATTATCATGCCGTGTTTTTCCACCGAATCACGGTATTTATTGTTAAATTCATACCTGTGCCGGTGCCTTTCATAAATTAAATTTTCATTATATATGCTGTATGTTAACGTATTTTCCTTTAACTTACACGGGTAAAGCCCAAGCCTTAAGGTACCGCCTATATCTTCAAGGTCGCGTTTTTCAGGCATGATATGAATTATGGGGTTTTGGGTATTCGGGTCCATTTCCTCGCTGTTTGCGTCAGCCAGCCCCATAACATTTCTTGCAAATTCAACAGCCGCAATCTGCATTCCAAGGCAAATTCCAAAATACGGGATTTTATTTTCCCTCGCGTATTTCGCGCTTTGGATTTTCCCTTCAATCCCGCGGTCGCCAAAGCCTCCCGGAACAATTATCGCGTCAACGTCTTTAAAGATTTCGGGGGCTGTTTTTTCCGTCACAGTTTCAGAGTCAATCCATTTTATATTAACATTCACATCATTTTCAATCCCGCCGTGTTTAAGCGCTTCAACAACGCTTAAATAAGCGTCATATAAGGCTACATATTTACCAACAAGGCCAATTGTAACGGTCCTGTTCTTGTCAATGGACTTTAAGCGCGCCACCATGGCCGCCCATTCAGTCAAATCAGGCGATGCGGTTTTAAGATTTAGCCTTTCGCACACCACATCCGCAAAGCCCTCTTTTTCAAGGGCAAGGGGTATTTCATACAAAGTGGGTGCGTCAAGATTTTGAATAACACATTCCTTTCTGATATTGCAAAATAGGGCGATTTTTTCTTTCAAGCCCTTTTCCAAAGGAATTTCAGAACGGCAAACCATAACATCGGGCTGAATCCCAAGCCCCAAAAGTTCTTTTGCGCTGTGCTGCGTGGGCTTTGACTTTTGTTCCCCGCTTTTTGCAATATAGGGAACCAAAGTAACATGGATATACATGCAGTTTTCCCTGCCCACATCGCACTGGACCTGCCTTATGGCTTCCAAGAACGGAAGGCTCTCGATATCCCCTACTGTTCCGCCGATTTCAGTAATAACCACGTCAGTATTGGTGGTCTGAGCCACTTTATATATTCTTTCCTTGATTTCGTTTGTAATATGTGGGATGACTTGAACTGTGCCACCATGATAGTCACCGCGTCGTTCTTTTGAAATAACGGACCAGTAAATCTTGCCTGTTGTAACGTTGCTGTTTACTGACAAATTCTCATCGATGAATCTCTCATAATGCCCAAGGTCAAGATCTGTTTCCGCCCCGTCATCAGTGACAAAAACCTCCCCATGCTGGTAAGGGCTCATCGTGCCGGGGTCAATGTTAATGTAAGGGTCGAATTTTTGCATTGTCACCTTAACTCCCCTGGCTTTCAAAAGCCTTCCAAGCGATGCAGCTGTTATGCCCTTTCCAAGGCCGGAAACAACTCCCCCTGTGACAAATATGTATTTAGGTGGCATTAAAAATTCATTCCTTTCAGAGCGCCAAAATTATTTTAGCACTTTAATTTTGGACAAAGTATTAAACATTCACTAAATATTAATTTTACATTTTAATATTTATTTCGTCAAGGCTAAAATTCACATTTTCAAAAAATAATAATGCTCAAAAAAATAATAAAAAATACCTTGCCAATTAAAGATTGAAACACTTATGGGTAAATGTTATAATTAATTAAGTATCAAATAAAAGATTTTATCCTATAATTATTGAAAGGATTGTTTTTATGAAAAAAGCAAAACTTATTATCAATAAGGATTTTAAAATCGGCCAAATAGATAAAAGGCTCTACGGCTCATTTATCGAACATTTGGGAAGGGCGGTATATGGCGGGATATATGAGCCAACCCATCCCACAGCGGACAGTGAGGGCTTCCGCCAGGACGTTTTAGACCTTGTGAAGGAACTAAACGTGCCAATAGTAAGATACCCCGGCGGAAACTTTGTTTCAGGCTACAATTGGGAAGACGGTGTGGGGCCTAAAGAATTGCGCCCCAAAAAAATGGATTTGGCGTGGAGTTCAATTGAACCCAACTATGTCGGCACCAACGAATTTGCCTCATGGGCCAAAAAGGCAAACAGCGAAGTTATGATGGCGGTAAACTTAGGAACCCGGGACGGGGACGCCGCAAGGAACTTAGTTGAGTATTGCAACGTCAAAGAAGGTACATACTGGAGTGATTTAAGAATATCCCACGGGATAAAAGAGCCCCACAATATTAAAGTATGGTGTTTAGGCAACGAAATGGACGGCCCGTGGCAAATGGGGGCAAAAACCGCCTATGAATACGGAAGGACTGCTTGCGAGGCGGCAAAACTTATGAAGTGGACGGACCCATCAATTGAGCTTGTTGCCTGCGGAAGTTCCACATATTACATGAGTACCTTTGCCGAATGGGAAAGCATTGTTCTTTCTGAAACCTACGACCATGTGGACTATTTATCGCTACATATGTATTTTAATAACCACAAAGACTATCTTCCAGACTTTGTGGCAGAATCCATTGACTTTGACAAATTCATAAAATCAGTGGTATCAATCTGCGACTATGTAAAAGCAAAGAAAAAGAGCAATAAACAAATTAACCTCTCCTTTGACGAATGGAATGTGTGGTACCATTCATGCGAACAGGATAAGTCAGTTCCCCGCTGGCAGGTAGCGCCGCCCCTTTTAGAAGATGTTTATACCTTTGAAGACGCTATTTTGGTTGGCTGCCTGTTAATAAACCTTATTAAAAACTGTGAAAGGGTTAAAATCGCGTGCCTTGCCCAGCTTGTAAACGTTATCGCGCCAATCATGACTGAAAACGGCGGCGACGCATGGAGGCAAACCATCTATTATCCCTTCATGCACGCGTCAAATTACGGGCGCGGCGTCGCGCTAATACCCAACATTGAATCCGACAAATACGACGGTAGAAAATATAAGGATGTGCCCTATTTAGAAGCAATCGCAACAGTGAATGAAGAAAATGACGAACTCACCATTTTTGCGGTAAACCGCTGCCCCGGCGAAGAACTATTATTAGAAGCAACACTTGGCGGCTTTAGCGGCTATAAAGTTACAGAACATATTAGCCTTTATGGCTTTGACCCAAAAGAAAGGAACACTAAAGACTTAAGAAAAGTTAAACCATCCACACTTTCAGGCTCAACGGAAGTTGACAAAGAATTATTGAAATCAAAACTCCCTCCCCTTTCATGGAACGTAATCAGAATGAAAAAATAAGGTGATTTCAAATGAGAATTTTAAAAAGAATACTGCTTGGTCTACTTATATTCGTTGTTTTATTTACAGCCTCACTTTTTGGCTCATGGCAGTTTTACTTTAAGCCAAAATACGCCAAAACCATATTGGAATTTGTAAATTCCATTGAAATTGACGAAATTATAGACAGCGGAATTGTCGCCCAATCACAAGGCATAACAACACCCGCTGAAAATCCGCCAAACAGCATAAGCCAAAACGCAGGCGCTAGCACAAATAACAAAAACACAAATGACAAAAACGCAAATGACAAAAACGCAAACAATAAAAACACAAACAGCCAATCAACAAACCAAACCCAAAAACCAAAATCCAAGCAGGAAGAAATTTTAGCCCAAGTGGAAAGCCAGGACAGGATAACGGGGCTTTCTATTGCCAAAAAACTTGATATGGGCTATCTTTCAGAATTAGCCAAAGGCGGGATTACGCCTGAAGAAAGGAAGGAAATCTCAAAATATTTAAGAAGCAAGTTAACAAGCGCGGAAATTAATGAACTTAAAAGGCTTATAAATAAGTACAGCTACCTGTTAGAATAAATCCGCCTTGCTAAAAAATAATTTCTACATTAACAATTCACTGCCGTTTGGGAAAAATCCCAAACGGCAATTTTTATTTTACCCTTACCTATGCAAGAAAAACTAAACCACTTAAATTGTGTTTCCGCGTTTTCCCGCCATCATCATATACTCATTTTACGCTAAAACAAAACCAAGCCCATTTTCATATTATGTCAACGTAAATCTTTGCAAAAAAGGGCTGAAGCATATGTATCAAAAAAGATTATTCTATCCCGTTTTTAAACTTCACGACGACATCAGGCTTTTATGGCTTGAGAATGTTTTATGGACCCGTTTTTTTATCATAAGCGCAATTTTCAGCCTTCCTGATATACAATCCGTCATCCAGAGGATTTTGCGAAATCCTGAGGATTTTGCGAAAATCTTTAGGTGTTTTTATAACGACAAAATTGCCAAAAGGTTTGAAGAACTGTTTTCAAACTTTCTCTTTAACGTAACAAACATGGCAAACGTGGTAAAAGAAGAAAACCAGCAAAATTTTGAAAATCTGCGCGGAAATTGCCAAGACAGCGCAAGGGAACTTGCAAGGTTTTTAGCCCATATAAACCCCTACTGGAATGAGCGCCAATTGTTTAATTTATTCAACGAATACCTCGGATTAAGGGCGGATGAAGTTTTATTAATCTTTAACGGAAGATACAGGGAAAGCATTAGGCTGTTTGAAAAAATTCAGGACCAGGCTTTAAAAACCGCCCAAATTATGATTTCGGGCCTTATCTGGCAGTTTAGGCTAATATAAATATTCCCCCGTAAAACAGGGGTTTTTCATTTTCAGGCATAGCCCTGCACGCTACTGGCAACGCGCAAGTGCGTATTTTGTTGACCTGCTAGCCATGCATTTATTACTTACTACCCGTAAACGGGTCCCGTGGGTCGGATATACTTAATTGATCAGCTTCCCTATCTCTTTTTAATTGTTCTGCTATACGCTCTTTACTCGCTTTCGTATTCTTACCCACGGTATCTACGTAAATGCAATTCAATTTTGTATTTGCTAAGCTATTTATGTTGTTATTTTTATTTTCATATATAAATCCTCCGTATGTGTTTTTCCGACTGGCAGGTAGGTTTAAGTATATCACATATGGAGGATTTGTGTTCATAGGTTAACCTCTTTTGAACCACGCGGCCATCGCGTGATTTTCACTATACAATAAAAAGGCTGCAAAACGCAGCCTATTAATCTTATTACCTTCTAACAATACTGTCGTGCATATAGTCAAAGTGTTCCAACGCTTTTCCTGTCCCGATTGCCACGCAGGAAATGGGGTCATCAGCAATCCTTACGTTTATTCCCAACTCTTTTGACAAAAGCTGGTCAAGGCCGTAAATCAAGCTGCCGCCTCCGGTAAGGATAATCCCCCTGTCGGAAATATCCCCCACAAGTTCAGGGGGTGTCCTTTCCAAAACATTATGGGTTGCTTCCACAATGTATCCAACCGTTTCAGCCAAAGCTTCCATAAGCTCAGTGGAAGTAATAACAACAGTTTCAGGAAGCCCTGAAAGCAAACTCCTTCCCCTGATTTCCATGCTTAAAACCTCGGGCCGCGGGTAAACGCACCCGATTTGGGTTTTTAGGATTTCTGCCGTCCTTTCCCCTATCATTATGTTGTGCTTTTTTCTCACATACCTTACAATAGCCTCGTCAAACTTGTCCCCCGCAACCTTAATGGAATTGCTTACCACAATCCCCCCGAGGCTGATTACAGCAACATCGGTGGTACCTCCCCCGACGTCCACAATCATGGTGCCGTAGGGTTTTGAAATGTCAACCCCCGCCCCGATTGCGGCAGCAATTGGCTCTTCAATGAGTTTTGCCTTTGACGCACCGGCCTGTTCTGCCGCGTCAATTACCGCGCGTTCCTCAACTTCAGTAACCCCGCTGGGCACGCAAACAACCACCCGGGGTTTAAAAATGCGCTTACCGCATACTTTTTTTAAGAAGTGCTTTAGCATTTTTTCAGTTATTTCATAATCGGAAATAACGCCATCCCTAAGGGGCCTGATTGCCACAATGTTGCCGGGGGTCCTCCCAAGCATTCTCTGCGCTTCTTCCCCAACTTTTGTAACCTTATTGGTAGTACGGTCAAGGGCAACAACAGAGGGCTCGTTTAAAACTATTCCTTTTCCTTTAACATATACTAAAACTGAGGCGGTACCTAGGTCTATTCCAATATCCTGACCATATCCAAACATTATTTATCCTCCGTTCGAACCTATATTTAATTGACTAAATCTAACCAAATAAAAATCATATTATTAACTATTTTGTCCAATTATATTCTATTATATCAAATATATAGAATAAATCAACATTTTTACAACCGTAATTTACAATTTTTAGAAAATCCGCGGCAAAAACCGCGGACTTTCATTATTTAATAATAACCAAAAATCAAAGTAAATAATCACCTTATAATATTTTGTTCCCTGTTAGGGCCAACGCCCACCATGCTGACTTTGACGCCGCAAAGCTCTTCAATTTTATAAATGTACTTTTTCGCGTTTTCGGGCAAATCCTCAAAATTCCTAACCCCTGTAATGTCCTCATCCCAGCCGTCAAGCTCTTCATACACGGGTTTGCACCTTGAAAGGTCCGAAAGCTTAACAGGAAATTCCGTAATAATTTTCCCGTCCAATTCATAACCTTTGCAGATTTTTAGCTTTTTAATCCCCGTTAACGTGTCTATCTTATTTACTACAAGGGAAGTTAAGGAACTAGTTCTCACCGCGAACCTGACAATCACCGCATCAAACCAGCCGCACCTTCTGGGCCTTCCTGTCGTGGTGCCGTATTCAAAACCTTTTTCCCTAATCTGGTCGCCGGTTTCGTCAAACAATTCCGTGGGGAAAGGCCCTTTCCCAACCCTTGTGGTATAAGCCTTGACCACCCCGATGCACTCGTCAATTAAAGTGGGGCCTATTCCGCTTCCTATGCAAGCCCCGCCTGAAATGGGGTGGGAACTGGTAACATAGGGGTATGTTCCCAAATCAAGGTCGAGGAGTGTCCCCTGCGCCCCCTCAAATAAAACTTCCTTATTATTCTTTATCGCCTCATAAACTATAATCGTGCAGTCATCAACATATTTTTTAAGCCGCCTTGCGTAGCCCTTGTATTCTTCCAAATAATCATCAGCGGATATCGGCTCTTTCCCATACACATTTTTTATAATCTTATTTTTTATCTCTACATTTCTTCTAAAGAGTTCTTCAAAAACTTCCTCGTCAACAAAATCGCACATTCTTATCCCAATGCGCTCAGCCTTGTCCATATAGCACGGGCCAATACCCCTTTTTGTCGTGCCGATATCGTCTTTTCCCCTTGCCTCTTCGCTTAAAGCGTCCAAAATAATATGGTATGGCAAAATCACATGGGCGCGGGCGTCTATTTTCAGGTTATCGGTTGAAATCCCCTTTTCCTGTAACATATCAATTTCACTAAGTAAAACTTTCGGGTCAACCACAACCCCGTTTCCAATCACGCAAATTGTGTTTTTATTTAAAATCCCTGAAGGGGTGAGATGCAATTTGTACTGCACACCATTTGCTTCCACTGTGTGCCCCGCGTTATTCCCGCCTTGCGAGCGCACAACCACATCGCTTTTTGAGGCAAATATATCGGTAATTTTCCCTTTCCCTTCGTCGCCCCACTGAGCTCCGATTATAACTTTTGCGGGCATATTCAATCCTCCCTTTCGCCGCAAAAATATGCGGCCTGCAAAATTATTAATCAACCTTGTTAATTATAGCAGATACATTTTTTAAAATCAACGATTAATTTTACAAATATTTTTTAAAAACACTTGCATTTTTATTCATGTTTGTGTATAATTATAACTATCTTATTACTGGAGGTATTTGCCATGGTAAATGTTTCGGTTCTCGGCGCCACAGGGTACGCGGGATACGAACTTGTTCGGCTTTTGGCGCAGCACCCCCGTGTGGAGATAAAAAATCTGGTATCCAAAAATTTCGCGGGCAAAAAAATCTCCGATATATATCCGTCACTTGCGGGTGTATGTGATATTTTATGCACAGAACTTGATATTGACACAATAAAAGAAACATCGGACATTGTTTTTTGTGCCCTTCCCCATGGCGCGTCAAAGGAAGTAATTCCAAAACTTTATGATTTGGGTTTAAAAATAATAGATTTTAGCGGCGACTACAGGTATAAGGACAAAAACGTGTACGAAGCATGGTACAACGAGCCCCACTCTTCCCCAGAATTGTTGGAAAAATCAGTATACGGTCTTTGCGAACTGCACAGGGGCGAGATTAAAAATTCAAGCCTTGTGGGAAACCCGGGTTGCTACCCCACTTGCTCCATACTGACTTTAGCCCCCTTAGTAAAAGAAGGCTTAATTGACTTAAAAAGCATTATAATTGACGCTAAATCAGGGGTATCAGGGGCAGGAAGGGTCTCCGACTTAAGCTATTCCTTCTGCGAATTGACCACAAAGGCCTATAAAGTCGCAACCCACCGACACACATCGGAAATTGAGCAGGAGCTTTCCATTTTAGCGGACTATCCCATAACCCTTTCCTTCACCCCGCACCTAATTCCTGTAAACCGCGGTATTTACGCTACATGCTATGCTAATTTGAATAAAAAAGTGACTTCATCAGAACTTCTTAATTTATACAGAAATTTTTACAAAAACGAGTATTTCATCAGGGTAAAAGACACCGTGCCCGAGCTTAAAAACGTAGTGGGCTCAAACTTTGTTGACATTTCCCTTGCAGTTGATGAAAGGCTTAACCGGGTCATTGCCGTAGGCGCCCTTGACAATCTCATAAAAGGCGCCGCAGGGCAGGCGGTTCAAAACATGAACATTATGTTTGGCTTTGATGAAAAATCGGGCCTTGAAACCCCCGCATATTACATATAAGAAAGGATGATTAAAATGGAAGAACTAATCAAAAAAGCCGGTATTTTAGTCGAAGCGCTCCCTTATATACAAAAGTTTGCAGGAATTACCATCGTAATTAAATACGGCGGCAACGCCATGATAAGCGAGGAATTAAAGAATTCCGTAATGCAGGATGTAACCTTGTTAAAATACATAGGCTTAAACCCGATCATTGTACATGGCGGCGGCCCCGACATTACAGAAGCCTTAAAAGTATACAACATAGAAAGCCAGTTTGTAGGAGGCCTCCGCGTTACCGATGAAGAAACCATGAAAGTTGCCCAAATGGTTTTAATCGGCAAAACCAACAAAGAAATCGTGTCAAAACTCTGCCAGCACGGCGGAAACGCTGTCGGCCTTTCAGGGATAGACGCAAACCTCATCCAATGCGAAAAACAAATTCTAACCGTGGATGGCAAAGAAGTTGATTTAGGCTATGTGGGTGAAGTTGTCAATGTAAACACCAAGATTTTACAAGACCTTACCAAAAACGGCTATATCCCCGTTATCGCCCCCATAGGCGTAGGGGAAAACGGCGAAAGCTATAATATAAACGCCGACACAGTAGCCGCCGCGGTGGCAAAAGCCTTGAGGGCAGAAAAACTGATGTTTTTAACCGACACCGAAGGGGTAAGGGACGAAAACGGCGATATTATATTTGAAATGAACAAGGACCGCGCCGCTGATTTAATCGAAGACGGCGTAATAAACGGCGGGATGCTTCCAAAGGTAAAAGCCTGCATAAAGGCTATAAACGCGGGGGTAAGAAGCGTTCACATTATCGACGGCCGTATCCCCCATTGCCTCTTGCTTGAAATTTTCACCCACACAGGAATTGGCACAATGATTACCAGTTTGTAAATCCTACTTTTTTCATAACCTACCTTCTTCAGGGCGGATTTATCCCGCCCATTTTTTTGTCCATTTTTACAAAACATCTTGACAAAATCAAGTATAAGTGTTATTTTATAAATGAATTAGCACTCACAATGAAAGAGTGCTAACAATCAATAACCACCCAAGGATAAAATCCCTTATACCCCAAATAGCAAAGAAAGGAGTGGTCATTGTGGATGGTATAGGCGATAGAAAAAGGCTGCTACTCCAAGCGATAGTGGACGATTATATCAAAAACGCCGAACCCGTTGGTTCCCGTACCATTGTAAAAAGGTACGAATTGGGGCTTAGCTCAGCAACAATCAGGAACGAAATGGCCGACCTTGAAGATATGGGATTTTTGGATAAGCCTCACACATCCGCGGGAAGAATCCCCTCCCATCTTGGGTATCGCTACTATGTTAATTCCCTAATGCAGCGTTATCACTTATCACAAACGGAAATAGAAAGGCTTTCAAGTGAGCTTGAAATACAAGCCCATGAACTTAAACAGATTTTATCAACCATCGCTGATGTTGTGTCCAGGGCAACCAACTATGCCGCTGTTGTGATTGAGCCAACATCAAGTGACTGTGTTATAAACGATATAAAACTGGTTGTAATAGACTCCCACAGCCTGCTTCTTGTAGTGGTAACCAGCGATGGGCTGATTAAAAGCAGGGTAATCAAAAGCGATATACCCGTTAACGAAAGCATTGCAAATTACATGACAAACTTCTTATGCGAAAAATTAAAAGGTTTGTCCAGGGATTCCGTTACGCTTTCAACGCTATCCAACATACACAATGAATTTCCCCAGTACCATGAGCTAATCATGCTAATTTTTAAGTTTTTGGATGAGTGCCTAAAAGAATCACGGAATGAACAGCTGTATTTAAGCGGCACCATCAATGTCTTAAACTATCCTGAATACAACGACATTGACAAAGCCAAAGCCTTTTTGGCGCTCTTTGATAAAAAGGACATTTTAAAAAAGGCGTTAGAACAGGATAACAACGCCAAAGGTGTAAGCGTGTTTATCGGCGTTGAAAATAATCAGGAAGAATTAAAAGAATACAGCCTTATACTTTCCCCCTACAAAGCCGGGGAAAAACTCCGCGGTAAAGTTGCCATAATCGGCCCCACGCGGATGCACTACTCAAAAGCCATTGTATCCTTAGAATATATCTGCGGAAAGATTAACCAATTGTTCGAAAAATTATTCTAGAAAGGACAAATTAAAATGAACACTGAAAACATAAAGGAAGAAAGCCAGTTAAATGAGGATGAGCTGAAAAACGCAGCAGTTGAAGTTGACAAAGAGGCAACAGCCGAAGAAGCAAAAGAAGAAACCACAATAGAAACAAATGAAAACGCGTGCGGGGAAACAAATGAAAAAATCTGTGAAGGAGAAAAAGAAGAATTGGACTTTGAAACATTATATAATGAAGAAAAAGAAAAATACAATGAGTTATACGATAAATATTTAAGGGCATTATCCGAGTATGACAACTACAGGAAAAGGACAACCAAGGAAAAGGAAATGCTTTATGAAATTTGCCTTGCGGATACCGTGGCAAAATTCCTCCCTGTTTTGGACAATTTAAACAGGGCGGTTGAAGCATACAAAGACAATGAAACCATCCAAAGCGGATTGAAGATGATTGCAAAGCAATTTGAAGATATACTATGCGCTTTAAACGTGGAAAAAATCGAAGCTGTCGGCTGCGAATTTGACCCGAACTACCACGATGCGGTGCTCCATGTTGAGGACGATTCAAAAGGGGCAAATGTCATTGTGGAAGAACTTTCACCCGGGTACAAAATCGGCGACAGGGTAATAAGGCACAGTATGGTTAAAGTAGCTAATTAATCTAATTTTTAAATTTATATAAACAGATTTTTAGTGAGAAGGAGATAAAATATGGGAAAAATAATTGGAATTGACTTAGGAACAACAAACTCATGCGTTGCTGTTTTAGAAGGCGGGGAACCTGTTGTTATCCCCAACGCCGAAGGCGGAAGAACAACACCTTCCGTTGTGGCTTTTACTAAAACCGGCGAAAGGCTGGTTGGCCAGGTTGCCAAAAGACAGGCGGTTACAAACCCTGAAAGAACCATTATATCAATAAAAAGGGAAATGGGAAACAACTATAAAGTAAGAATAGATGATAAAGAATACACACCGCCGGAAATTTCCGCAATGATTTTGCAAAAATTAAAGGCGGACGCCGAAAGTTATTTGGGCGAACCAGTGACACAGGCGGTAATCACAGTGCCTGCGTATTTTTCCGACTCCCAAAGGCAGGCAACAAAGGACGCGGGAAGAATAGCAGGCTTGGAAGTTTTAAGAATCATAAACGAACCCACTGCCGCAGCGCTAGCTTACGGCATGGACAAAGAACATGACCAAAAAATCATGGTTTACGACTTAGGCGGCGGTACATTTGATGTATCCATTCTTGAAATCGGCGACGGCGTATTTGAAGTATTAGCTACAAGCGGCAACAACCGCCTAGGCGGCGACGACTTCGACCAAAGGATAATTGACTATTGCATCAGCGAGTTTAAAAAGCTTGAAGGAATTGACCTTTCAACCGACAAAACCGCGATGCAAAGGCTAAAAGAAGCGGCTGAAAAGGCTAAAATTGAACTATCAGGTGTTACAAGCACAAATATAAACCTTCCCTTTATCACAGCTGACGCCAACGGCCCGAAACATTTAGACATAACCTTAACAAGGGCAAAATTCAATGAACTTACCGCGGACCTTGTGGAAAAGACAATGGAACCCACAAAGAGGGCATTAGCAGACGCTAATTTAACACCCGCCCAAATCGACAAGGTTATTTTAGTTGGCGGTTCCACAAGAATTCCGGCAGTTCAGGAAGCAATTACCAAGTTCATCGGAAAAGAGCCCCACAAGGGTATCAACCCCGACGAATGCGTGGCAATCGGCGCCGCAATCCAGGCAGGGGTACTATCCGGTGAAGTAAAGGACATGGTGCTTTTGGACGTAACACCGCTTTCATTAGGTATTGAAACAATGGGCGGCGTATTTACAAAACTAATTGAAAGAAACACCACAATTCCTGTTAGAAAGAGCCAGATCTTCTCCACCGCGGCAGACAACCAGACAAGCGTTGAAGTACACGTTTTGCAAGGCGAACGTGAAATGGCCGCTGACAACAAAACTTTGGGAAGATTTATCCTATCGGGTATCCCCCCGGCGCCCCGCGGGGTACCGCAAATCGAAGTTACATTTGATATTGACGCTAACGGTATCGTTAACGTGTCCGCAAAGGATTTAGGCACCGGAAAAGAACAAAAAATCACAATCACGGCTTCATCAAACCTAACCGAAGAAGAAATCCAAAAAGCAATCAAAGAAGCCGAACAATATGCCGCACAGGACAAAAAGCGCAAGGAAGAAGTTGAAATCAGAAACAACGCGGACCAAATGGTATATCAATCCAAAAAGACACTAAAAGACCTTGCTGATAAACTCGGCGAAGATGATAAAAAGAAAATCCAGACCGAAATTGACAATGTTAAAGAAGCGCTAAAAGGAAGCGATGTTGAAGCTATCAAAAAAGCCACTGAAAAGCTAACACAGGCGTTTTACGAAGTTTCAACAAAGATTTACCAGCAAAACGCGCAGCAGGGCCAACCCAATCAAACAGCGCAATGCCCGAATGGTGAAAATGTTTACGACGCTAACTACACAGAAGTAAAAGACGACAATAACAATAATAAGTAAGGCTGCGATTGCTCGCAGCCTGTCTTAGAAGTAACCTTTACTTCTAAGATACATAAATATTTATACTGGTGTTAGCTTTCAGGCAATCCCTTATTCAAAGAAAGGATTTTTTCGAAAATGTCAAAACGCGATTATTATGAGGTTCTTGGAGTTAGCAGGAATGCAACGGATGAGGAGATAAAAAAAGCATACCGTAAACTTGCCAAGCAATATCACCCTGACTTAAACAAAGACAATCCTGACGCAGAAGCGAAATTTAAAGAAATCAGCGAAGCCTATGAAGTTTTAAGCAATCCCGAAAAAAAAGCCCGGTACGACCAGTTTGGCCACGCCGGCGTCGACCCTACATACGGCGCGGGCAGCACGGGCGGCGCCTACGACGGTTTTGGCGGATTCGGGTTTGATATGGGTGATATTTTTGAAACCTTCTTTGGCGGTTTTGGAGGAAGCAGGGCCAGGAGAAACCAGCCCCAAAAAGGCCGCGATATAAATATCCAGCTTGAAATAACCTTTGAAGAAGCCGCATTTGGCGCAAGCAAGGAAATCAATGTCACCAGAAACGAAATCTGCGACGACTGCCATGGTTCCGGTGCAAAAGCTGGCACCAGCCCTGAGCAGTGCCCCTTATGCAAAGGAACAGGCCAAATCAGAACCGTTCAAAACACAATTTTAGGAAGCTTTTCCACAACCAGGACTTGCGACCGCTGCGGCGGCAAAGGCACAATCATAACAAACCCGTGCCCCGCCTGCTTTGGAAAAGGTACCGTTAGAAAGCCTAAGAAATTAAAAATCGAAATACCGGCAGGCATTGACGAGGGCCACACCTTATCTGTGCGCGGCCAAGGGGACGCCGGGAAAAACGGCGGCCCGTACGGGGATTTGTTTATAACCATTTCCATTAAAAAACATCCCCTTTTTGAACGACAAGGAAACTCTGTCATTCATGAAATGCCAATTACCTTTATACAAGCCGCGCTAGGCGCTGAGGTGGAAGTCCCCACCCTAGACGGCAGGGTTAAATACACAATACCTGAAGGAACCCAGTCGGGAACCATATTCAGGCTCAAAAACAAAGGTATCCCCTATTTAAACGGCCACGGCCGCGGGGACCAGTATGTAAAGGTAATTGTGGAAGTACCAACCAACCTCACGCAAAAGCAAAAAGAAATCCTTATGGAATTTGCCAAGGAGTCAAATGAAAAAAATTATAAACAGCACAGAAGCTTTATTAACAAATTTAAAGATTACTTTAAAAATAATTAACGGCACCGCAAGGTGTCGTTTTCGTTATAAATAAAAGTTATAAACAATAATAATTTACAAAAATGAAGGTAAAATATTGATAAAAAATATGTTTTTTTGTATAATACAAATAATACATTCTAACAAATGGAAAGGATAAAAAGATGAGTAAGGAACTTGCAGAAATTTTATTTCCAGAAATTACTCTGACCCCACAGGATTTAGAAAAGAAATACCCAAGAAGAAATTTGCCAGAAGGCGCAAGGGTTACCCGCTTCGCGCCCAGCCCCACAGGATTTTTGCACATAGGCGGGCTTTTTGCCGCCATGATTTCAAAAGTGTGGGCTGAAAAATCAGGGGGCGTTTTTTATCTAAGGATTGAGGACACCGATAAAAAACGTGAAATTGAAAACGGGGTAAAAATAATAATCGACGGGCTTTCTGACTTTGGCATAACTTTTTCGGAAGGCATGACGGGAAATGACACCGAAGTCGGGGACTACGGCCCGTATTTACAGTCAAAGCGCGAGGAAATCTACAAAACCTATGCCAAGGATTTGGTGGCAAAAGGTTTGGCTTATCCTTGCTTTATGACTGAAGAAGAGCTGGAAGAAATAAGAATTAAGCAGGAAGAGTTAAAGCTCACCCCCGGGATTTACGGCGAATTTGCAAAATGCAGGGATTTATCCATTGATGCGGTAAAAGAAAGGTTAAACAAAAACCTTCCCTATGTTATCCGCCTAAAATCCGGCGGGAATATTGAAAACAGAATTGTGCTTGACGACCTAATTAAAGGCGAAATCTCAATGCCAGAGAATAATTTGGACATAGTGCTCCTAAAAAGCGACGGTATCCCGACATATCACTTTGCCCACGCGGTGGACGACCACCTGATGGGGACAACCGACGTAATCAGGGGCGACGAGTGGATTTCATCCTATCCAATCCACTATGAACTCTTTAAAGTCCTAGGCTTTACCATGCCAAGGTATGCCCATATTTCCCCCATTATGAAACAAGACAACGGCGGAAAGCGGAAATTAAGCAAACGCAAAGACCCCGAAGCTGCCGTTTCATACTACCATGAAATGGGCTACCCGAAAGAAGCCGTAATAGAATACTTAATGACATTAGCAAATTCCAACTTTGAAGATTGGAGAGCGCAAAATCCAACCGCCGATATAAACGAATTCCCCTTTGAGCTTTCAAAAATGAGCCCAAGCGGGGCGCTGTTTGATTTAGTAAAACTTACGGATATTAGCAAAAACTACATTTCAAAACTAAATTGCGAAACCTTATATAACATGCTCACATCATGGGCAAAAGAATATGATAAGGAATTTTTATCCCTGCTTGAAAAAGACCCGCAATACGCTAAAAGGATTTTAAATATTGAAAGGGAAATCGAAAAGCCAAGAAAGGATATCGCAAAATTATCCGACGTAAAAGACTACATCAGCTATTTCTACGACGAAATCTGGGACGGCAAACTGGATTTCCCGGAAAATATTAATAAAGAGGATATTATAAATATCCTTAACACCTACAAAGACATCTTCAATGAAAATGACGACAAAGAAACTTGGTTTGAAAGAATAAGGCAAATGTGCCCGCCGTTAGGCTTTGCGGCAATGCCGAAGGAGTATAAGAAAAACCCAGGTTTATATAAAGGCCATGTGGGGGACGTTTCCACCGTAATCAGGGTGGCCGCAACAGGCAGAAGGAACACCCCCGACCTATACGAAATACTAATGATTTTGGGAAAAGAAAAAGTTACAAAAAGGCTGCTTGACGCAATAAATAAACTATAAGTTAAAAACGAAAGGAAAGTTAGCATGGAATCAAATTTCATATACGAGGCAATAGAAGAGGATTTAAGAAATGGCGTTTATGACAAAGTCCAAACCCGTTTCCCGCCCGAACCAAACGGGTATTTGCATATAGGGCATGCGAAAGCCATATGCATAGACTTCGGGGCGGCGGAAAAGTTCGGCGGCGTATGCAACTTGCGCCTTGACGACACAAACCCCACAAAAGAAGACGAGGAATACGTGGAAGCAATCATGGAAGACATAAAATGGCTGGGCTTTAAATGGGGAAAAGTCCTTTACGCTTCGGATTATTTTGACCAAATCCACGAATGCGCAATAAAACTAATCAAAAAGGGACTTGCGTATGTTGACGAATTAAGCGCTGATGAAATCAGGGAATACAGGGGAACCCTTACCGAGCCCGGCAAAGAAAGCCCATACAGAAACAGGCCCGTTGAAGAAAGCTTGGACCTTTTTATGAGAATGACCAACGGCGAATTTGAAAACGGCAAAATGGTGCTCAGGGCAAAAATCGACATGGCGTCCCCCAACCTAAATATGCGCGACCCTGTAATATACAGGATACTTCATGCCCGCCATCACAGGACCGGGGACAAATGGTGCGTATATCCCATGTACGACTTTGCCCACCCCATTTCCGATACTTTAGAAGGGGTTACCCATTCCTTGTGCTCATTGGAATTTGAAGACCACAGGCCCCTTTATAACTGGGTTTTGGAAGCTTTGGAATTTCCAAAACCAAGCAGGCAGATTGAGTTTGCAAGGCTTAATTTAAACTACACTTTAACCAGCAAAAGAAAATGCTTAAGATTAGTTAACGAAAAAATCGTCTCAGGATGGGACGACCCGAGAATGTCCACCATTTCAGGCATGAGAAGAAGGGGCTACACCCCTGAAGCAATACGGGATTTCTGTGAAAGAATCGGGGTTTCAAAAGCAAACAGCGTTGTTGACTTTGCGCTTTTAGAACACTGTGTAAGGGAGGATTTAAACAAAAAGGCCACCCGCGCCATGGCAGTGCTAAAGCCCGTAAAAGTCATCATCGAAAACTATCCCGAAGACCAAACGGAAGAAGTGTTTATTGAAGTAAACCCCGAGCTTGAAAACTCACCAGTAAGACCCGTTCCATTTTCCCGTGAAATATACATTGAAGAAGACGACTTTATGATAGACCCGCCCAAAAAATATTTCAGGCTATCCCCGGGGGCGGAAGTTAGGCTAAAAGGCGCCTACATTATCAAATGCACATCTTATGAAACCGACGAAAACGGAAAAGTAACAATTATCCGCTGCACCTATGACCCCCAATCCAAAGGCGGCAACGCTCCTGACGGAAGGAAAATCAAAGGCACCCTTCACTGGGTAAGCGCAAAACACGCAATAGACGCCCAAGTAAACCTTTACGACAGGTTATTTACCGTGCCAAACCCGTCAGACGAAAGCGACGGCAAGGATTTATTGGATTATATCAACAAGGATTCATTGGTTGTATTAAATAACTGCAAGCTTGAGCCCTACTTAAAAGACGCAAAGCTTGGCGAATCCTTCCAGTTCTTGCGGCTTGGGTATTTCTGCCTGGACAAGGACTCAACGGAAGACAAACTAATCTTTAACCGCACGGTTTCATTAAAAGACTCATGGGCAAAAATCAGCAGCAAAGAAGAAAACAAAAACGCGTAAAATAACTTTTACGCGTTTTTTTCCTGCCCAATATTTAACTTAATTAAGGTTTTATAAACAAACTCAAATAAAATGCCCACAACTGCCCAAATGGGCGCATAATCAAGCCTTATGACATTTAAAAAATATAACCCGTGCTCATAATACCAAGGCTTAATGTTTAGTACATTTATAAAAAAAAGCCCCAGATTTAATTCAATAAAATAAATCATAAGGCAGTAGCATATCCCCCTAAAAAGAAGGGGGAAATCTTTTATTCTATGATAAAGCGGCTCCAGATACACCACCGCAAGACCATAGACAAAAAACATCCACAGCGACACGCTTCCCTTCAAATTAAATTCCCCTTTAAGCAGGGAGGAAAGCCCTGTGAAAATTAACTCCATATTTGAACCTAAAAACCCGTATATAGCAAACCTTTTCATCATGGTATTTATTATGGGTAAATTTTAAAAAAATATTTAACTTGCAAAAATATTCTTGCATAAAAAAAATATAAATGCTATAATCACTTAAGAAGGTGATTGCGCGTTAAGTGCCGCACGGACGGGGAGCTTTCGTGCGGACGAAGTCCGGTTTAGGGCGCGGTGCATTCACCACATCCCGCTATTAAAAAGTAAATATAGAGTGAATTTTTATTTCCCTCTAATTCCTAAATAGCGGACTTTTTTAATATACGCAAACAAGGAAAAGGAGGTTTTTTTATTGTCCATAATTGAAAACTTATTCAACAACCTTAAAAACGCGTTTACCAATTTTTTTGCTTCAATCGAAAAACCATTGGAGGTTTTAGTAAACTACGGCCTTTTAATTACGCTGTTTTTCCTCATACTCTTTTTGGTTATATCAATTATAAAACACAAAAGCTCCATTAAAAATATAAAAAACACAAAAGCATTGGTAGTATGCGCAATGCTTTTAGCCTTAAATTTGATAATTAAGCTTTTTAATGTTGAGATTGGAAACTACTTAAGATTGGGCTTTGGCTTTATAACCTTACCCATTGCCGCAATGTTATACGGCCCATTTATAGGGGGGCTTTTAGGAATTGTTCAGGATATTACTTATTACATCTTCCACCAAACCGGTCCATACCTTCCCCTCATGGGAATTGGCGCGATCATATCAGGCTTAATCCACGGAAACATACTTTATAATAAGAAAATCACATGGCTAAAGGCAGCGGCCGCGGTAATTTTGGATTTATTTATCGTCAACATGACCATAAACACAATAGCCGTTTATTCCATAGTTGACCGCGCAATATATGCCCTTTTCGCGAGCCGCGTTTTATCAAGCCTCTTGCAGGTTCCCATTCAAACAATTATAATTTATTTCATCCTAAACAGGGTCAAAAAAATAAATAAGCTGTAAAACAAAAAGCTAACAAGTATAATTTGCAAATTATATTTGTTAGCTTTTTTATATTATAGCCTCATCTAACATACCTTTCCAACCTTCTTCCTAATAGTATGCCGATAATTAAACTTAAGATATACTGAATAACCGAACCATAAATACTATAAAGCGGTGCGATAAAGTTTCCGCTTGTAATGATTACTTCGGCCAAATAATATCCTGCAATTAAAATTATCCCGCAAATTGCATAAATTCCAGCTTTCATTTTTCCCTTCTTTTCATTTGCCACGCCGGATAAGTAACCTAAAACAAGCTTTATAACAAAGGTGTAAGGCGCCCATATTGCCGCGCCCGATATTATATCCGCCAAAGTTGACCCAATGGCACCAACCAAGGCCCCTGCCCTTTTTCCAAATAAAATTGCCGCAAGGATAATTATTGAGTCCCCGACATGGATGTATCCCCGGTTTGCCAAAGGATATTGCAAATAAGCTGTCAAAACGCAGGTGAGCGCTGCCAGCACCGCAACATATGCTATTTGCTTTGTTTTCATATAACCACCCCTATACGACTTACTTGAAATATTATATTTCATATAGGAGTTAAATGTCAACAAATTAAACAGCGCAAAACAAAACTTTGTAGAGTTTGATAATATTTTTATCCAACATAGGAAGATTTTTCAACAATCCAGTCAAGGATAACATCCTTTAAAGTTACAGGTGTCACATAGTTTTGCTTCAAAATCCGTATAAGCGCCAACGCCTCCCCCCTTGATGAAGTAATTCCGCATACCGTGCAAACATCATCTTTTGTCTTTGCTTTGATGCCGAACTGGTTTTCGCCGTCCTCGATTAAGTAATACTCAACCCTGATGTCTTTGTCCCCCTCCACTGCATTACATAGACAGATATAAGTTTCCATCCACAGACCTCCTTATACTTATCTTTTTACCTGTTAAGGTTTTATCACTGTCTATTATACTACTAAATAAGTGCACATTTCCACCATTATTTTCCACTAATTTTCGACATTACCCCTATGGTACTAATTTACAATTTTATAATTACTAATATTTGATGTAATTTGTCGATTATGTATTTAATAATTAACAAAAATTTAATAATTTAATCACTTAATTAACTAATGGAAATCTTTAAATCTTGAAATATTAAGGCCTTGATGTTATTATAAATATTAATAAAAAAATTTTTTGGAGTGTTTATTCGTGATAAGGAACATAAACAACGCATTTAATAATATATGTAAATTCTCGAAAATCATATTAATTTCAGGCCTGATACTATCTACATTGTTGATGGCATCATCCCTCATACTACATTTAGTAAACCATAGTTCAACATATTTCGACCTTTATCTATACCTGATTACCACCACAATGGCGGAAACTTCAGTGTCCGTTTTCAATATTGCTGTAATCGCCACAATTTTTACTGACTTTATAATAAAACGGTAAAAAAACCGGGGGCAAAAGCCCCCGGTTTTTTATTTTACTTTAAAATACGCATGGTACCTGGATTTGTTGGTCATAAAATTGGGCACAATTTTATATCCGTTAAGTTCAAATTCCAACGGTTTTTCCGACTTTCTTATATTAAACACATCACCTTTTGACAAAGTAATATATTTTTCATCACTGGAAAGTATCACCATTACCATGGGCCCGTAATGAAGGCTCGATATTGTGTCATCATCTGGCACGCCTTTTAGTTCAAATTCCATGCCAAAGGAAAGAATAATCTTACCGTCCCCAAAGGATGGCACAATAATAAACCCGTCTTTCTCATCATATTTTGCCTCTTTGCTAAACTCAATCTTATACCCCTTTGCCCAATTTGGAATTCTAAAGGCAATGTCCGCCGCTGCGCTTTGAACGGAAAATTCCACCCTCTCCCCTTTTATGATATTTCCCTTTTGGGCAATTTTTAAATCCCCCCAGCACAGGCTTGACGGGATGTATAAATGAACATACAGGGTTTTATTATCGCTTGATGCAAAATATATGCTGTCCTCATACTTTGAATGGTTTTCCATGCCTGTTCCATGGCAGCAGGAATTCCCGTCGGTGTCAAATTCCTTAAACGCCCCGGGGGAAAGGGGCATAAAGTAAGTGGAACCCCCATAGGGCCCGTTTGGGTCCTGGGACGCAAGTATATGGTTATAAACGCAAGTTTCATAATAGTCCAAATACTTTTTATCCAAACTGTAAAAAAACAATTCCCTCGTTAGTTTTAGCATATTGTATGAGGCGCAGGTTTCAGCGGTTTTATCGGAAATGTAGCGGGCTACTTTATACGGGTCCCTGAACATTTCCCCCTGCCCCACGCCGCCAATGGAATAAATATGCCCGCTAGTCACAATGTCCCAAAAGTTTTTGGCGGCATTAAAATAGTATGGGTCCCCTGTTGCCTCAAAAATTTTCATAGCCCCCACCATTTGGGGAATGTGCTGGTTTGCGTGCATTCCTGATAACGTGTCAAAGTTTTTATACATGGGATAGAACAGTTTGTCGTTGTCAAAATACTTTGAAGCCTCCAAATACTCAGGCTTTCCCGTAATTTCATAAAGCCGCGCAAGGCAGTCATTCATCCCGCCAAATTCCCCAGCGATATAAATTGACCACATTTTTGCCCTTTGGGCGTCAGAAAGTTTTGACAGCCTGTTGTAAACCCAGTCCGCCATTTTGGTTACAACCATTAAAGCCTCGCTGTTTCCTGCGTACTCGTAGCAGTCAATAAGCCCCGTCATAATCTTGTGCAGCGTATAATAAGGCGCCCAGATTGTGGGGTATGTAGTGTATTTTTCAAGTTCGTCAAACTGTTCTTCAGAATACGCGCTCAAAAAGCCGTAGCTGTATTTCCCGCTTTTCTCCATAGCGTCCTGGCACTCCCGCAGGGAGGAAACCACATAGTCAATTATCTTTTTAAACTCCTCATTCCCGCTTGCGCCATAAGATAACGCCAGCGCCGACAAATAATGCCCCGTGGTGTGCCCCCGCAATTTGCAGGAAGGGTCCTCCCACCCGTGGGGCAATGGGCAGTCCTTCTGCGGAAGTCCAGCCGCCTCCCTGAAATTATAAAGCAGGGTGTCAGGATTTAACTTTAGCAAATACTCATGGTTGCGCCTTTCATTTTCCTTGAAAAACTCATCTTCCAATTTTACATCCCCAATGGGAAAGGCCCTAGCCTTTTTTTCTATTTTTTCAATCTTTCTCTCCCCGTCTAGCACAACCACATTAATTGCCGGGACAATGTCCGCCCCGCTTATTTCCCCGGTTACCCTGTATTCGCCCGCTTTTGAAAAGTCCGTTTTATCCCAAGTAACTGGCATGGTCATATATGAGCCGTCATCCTTTTTGCATATGGCAACGGAAGGAAGCCTCACTTTTTCATTTTTATAAAAAGTCAAAGTATCCTCAACAACCCCAACAATTTTTACAGGCCTTTCTTCTTTTAGGATTGTCACGGTAAACTGCCTTTTTTCAACCGCCTTCCCTTTTGATATGGTGGCGGTCAAAACCACTTCCACATTTTCCTCATCATATTTCGGGCGCGTAACCTTCCCGTCATTGGCAAGATACTTTTCATTGCTTGACTGCCACGAAATTTCAGACCCAAACCTTCCCTCTTTCGGCAAGTACATATTTGAATCAACCGTGTAAATATTGCCAATATAAATCGACTCTTTATCCAATCTTACAATCTCAAAATCCGTCATTTCAAACTTCCCCCCGCTACTTTGCGTTTATATGCGCCTCATCCACAACCGCCCTGATTTTATCCGAAAAATCCTCGTCAAGAGGGCTTTCTTTTTTTAATAACAACAAATACTCAATATTCCCTTTCGGCCCCTTTATGGGCGAATAATCAATGCCTGACACATTAAATCCAATTGAACGTGCCGCCGAAATCACATTTTGTATCACTTCAATATGGGTGGATTTTTCTTTCACCACCCCGCCTTTGCCTACCTTTTCCCTTCCCGCCTCAAACTGGGGCTTTACAAGGCACACCACCTGCCCCCCCTCTTTAAGAAGGGAGTGGGCAACGGGAAGCACTAGTTTTAGCGATATAAATGAAACGTCAATGGACACAAAATCCAGTTTTTCTGAAATATCTTCTTCCTTGACATAGCGGATATTAGTCCTTTCCATCACAACAACGCGGCTGTCATTTCTCAAAGACCAGGCAAGCTGGCCGTAACCCACATCCACGGCGTACACTTTTTTTGCCCCGTTTTGAAGCATACAGTCGGTAAAACCGCCGCTTGAGGCGCCAATATCCATGCAGGTTAATCCCTCAAGCTTTAAATTAAAGGAATTGACAGCTTTTTCTAACTTATACCCGCCGCGGCTTACATACCTTTCTTCCCCGCCTCTTACTTCAATAACATCATCTTCAGAAACTAAAAGGCCCGCCTTGTCCGCCTTTTGGTTGTTTACAAAAACACAACCCGACATAATCAGCGCCTTAGCTTTGTCACGCCCGCTGGCGAAATTGTTTTCCACTAAATATATATCAAGCCTTGTTTTCACCTTTACCTCCGCAAATCATTTGCAATTTTTTCGGCAACACTTTTTGCATCCAGCCCATACAGCCACAATAACTGTTCCACCGTCGCCGCAGGGGGGATTTCCCCTTCTATCCCCATGGTTTTTACTGTGATTTCTTTGTCCATATCCAAAACCATGCTCTTCACGCTTTCGCCAAAACCGCCCTTTATCACATTTGCCTCAATGGTGTAAAGCCTTTTGGTTTTTTTAGAAGAACTTATTATGGTTTGTATATCTACGGGCTTTACGGTTTTAGCATTAATAACCTCAACATTTATGCCTTTTCCCTTTAACATCTCATGGGCTTTTAGGGCAATTCCAACCATAAAACCTTCCGCAACTATTGTGGCGTCATTCCCCTGTCTTAGGATTTCGCTTTTCCCAAACACAAACTCCCCTTCACTAAAGGTAACAATCTCCCCTCCGCGGGGGTATCTTATGGCAATAGGGCCTTTGTGCTCTTTTACCGCGTACCAAAGCATTTTCCTTAACTCATTGAAATTTGCCGGGGACAATATGGAAATATTGGGCATATGGGAAAGGTATGAAATATCAAAAATCCCCTGGTGGGTTTCCCCGTCCTGTGGCACAAAACCAGCCCTGTCCACACAGATTACCACATGCTTTCCCGTTAAGCATATATCATGAAGTATTGAGTCATACGCCCTTTGCATAAAGGAGGAATACACGCTTACCACGGGAATACCGCCCCCCTTTGCAATTCCTGCCGCAAACGTGAGGGCGTGCCCTTCCGCAATCCCCACATCAAAAAACCTTTCAGGGAATTTTGCCGCAAATTTAGTAAGCCCGCTGCCTTCCTTCATTGCGGGCGTTATAGCGCAAACTCGCGGTTCTGATTGGGCAATCTTTATAAGCTCATTCCCAAACACATTTGAATAATCCAGCTTTTTGTCAAAATCCCCGTTTTCCACATTAAATGGGGGCACACCATGGAACATATCGGGCTTGTTTTGGGCATATTTATACCCCTTGCCCTTTACGGTTTTCACATGAATAACAATGGGGCCCTTCATCTTTTTAGCCCTCTTGAAAAAGTCCGTAAGAAGCATTATATTGTGCCCGTCCAACGGCCCGAGGTAAGTTAAGCCTAAATCCTCAAACAGCACAGGGGTAATTAAATTTTTCATGTCGCTTTTGATTTTGCTTATTACCCTTGCGATATCCTTGCCCACTGCAGGGATTTTTTCAATCTTTTGCTTTATTTCATCCCTTGATAAATAATAGCGGGGATTTGTCCTTATTTTTGACAAATACTTAGAAAACGCCCCCACGTTTTTACCGATGGACATTTCATTATCGTTTATAACTATTATGATATTTTGTTTTGTATGCCCAATGTGGTTTAGCGCCTCCCAGCAAAGCCCGCCGGTTAGGGCGCCGTCGCCTACAACGGCTACCACATGATAGTTTTCGCCTTTCATATCCCTCGCTGTCGCAATCCCTGAGGCTACGGACAGCGAGGTGCTGGAATGCCCCGTGTTAAATACGTCGTATTCGCTTTCCTCTTCCTTTGGAAATCCTGAAATCCCGCCATACTGCCTTAAGGTGAAAAATTTATCCCGCCTTCCCGTTAAAATCTTATGGGTGTAGGACTGGTGCCCCACGTCCCAAATGATTTTATCTTTCGGCGCGTCAAAGGCAAGATGCAGCGCAATAGTCAATTCCACAACACCTAAATTAGATGACAAATGTCCGCCGTTTAAGGACAAAGATTCTAGCAAAAACCCCCTGATTTCCTCAGGGAGTTTTAAAATTTCCGAAGTATCCAACGCTTTTAAATCATCCGGACTATTTATTTTATCTAATATTTTTCCCATTAGAACTTTTCCTTCCGCCTTTTTTACGAATTTCAAAGATTGATATTACCCTGGCAACAAAAAATATAATGTCATTCCCTTTAATAATTGCCAAAGTCTTACCCAATGCTTTGCCGCCAACCGTAATAGCGGCAACCAATCCCGTCATTACAAGGCTTAGCCAAATGACGTTTTTGATTGAATACGCTACGCTAATTTGAGCGATGATTGAAGCAACGGTCGCGCCGCTTATAATGCTTGCAATATCGCCCACCACGTCATTGCAGAAATTTGAAACTTTATCAGCGTTTTTTATTAATTGTATGGCGCGCTTTGCGCCAAAAACCCGCCTTGCCGCCATGGAATGAAAGGGCGCGGGGTCGGCGCTTGTAACGCTTATGCCTATTATATCAAAAATAATACCCAACAGGATTATAAGAAAAAGTATAAAAATGCTCGGAAAAACCGGCAAATACATAAGCAGCGAGTCCGCTGTAAGATTTAGCACCAAAGACAGGACAAAGGTCACAATAACCGTTGTCCCAATCCACCTGAAATTTATAAGCCGGGACTTTTTTTGCTTTTTTTGGTGCGCCTCATCCACAAAAATTCACCTCAAGTATAAATCTATGTAAAATGGTGGCAATACGTGAAGTAAACTTTACGGCATAGGTTCGGTTGGATTTCCCCCACCGCTACCCGTACGTCGCCGCTACAGGCGGTTTCCCTTTAAAGCAGTGTTCGCCTTGTTGCCACAGGCGCGACCGAATTGCCACTAAGTCCGTACTGCAATCCTTCACGTATCTTATCTGGCATAAACAGTCTAGGAGTTTTCCTCAACAGTCACACCGAATCTTAGCCTCTTTTGCAAATGCGGTTTCAAACGGCAATATCACCCCGTTTGTTGGCCACCAAACAGGATGAAAGACCCGTTATCCCACCTCATTCACTCAAGGCAGGCTACTCTACCCACAGCCCAAGGCTCTCGCCAAAGACCGCCTGGTAGGTTTAATCCTGACCCGTAGTGCTTAACGTGAGGTTGCCCCCAGCGTATATCACCACGCAATCAGGCCTCCGCGGTAAAGGGGTCAGGACCTGCATGCCATTGCGGGCTGCCCCTAAACCTTAACTCCCAGCACCTGCCCCTGACTGGGCGTCAAAAGCAAGCACAAGGAACTTCATCGATATGCCCTTTAACGGATTTTTAGGCCCGTCTTCGGATTCGGTAGATCTGACTAGAATACTGCGCCACCGTTATCTGATATTGCAAGTATAACATAAAAAACTTACTGATGTAAAGTGGGACTTATTGTGATAAACCGCGAATAAATTCCTCATCGCAGGATACATAGGCTGTTTTGTAGTGCTCATAAATTACCATTCCGGCTTTTGCCCCTTTTGGCTTTTTAACATTCTTAATCCGGGTGTAATCCACAGGGGTGTTTGGGGCGCCCTTGCTTTTTGAGTAGTACGCCGCGATTTTGCACGCAGCCTCTATCACTTCATTGGGAAACTCCTCCCCCTTATATTTTACCACCGTATGACACCCGGGAATGTTTTTAGCATGGCACCAAAGGTCGTTTGAGCGGGCCAGCCTCATGGTTAAATAATCGTTTTCCACATTGTTTTTGCCAACCAAAATCTGATAGCCTTGGAAAATAAACTCCCTCAATTTCGGGGTTTGCTTTTTTTCCTTTTTGACGGCCTTTTGCCTTTCCATAAACCCGGAAGAAACCAACTCTTCTTTTATATCTTCCAAATCCTTGATATCTTGTGCGCTTTCAATCTCAAAAAGCACGCTCTTTAAATACTCAATATCCCTCAAATTCCCCTCAATCTGCTCTGTCACATAAATTTCTGCGTTTTTTGCCTTATTGTATTTTTTATAATAAACCTGCGCGTTTTTGCTGGGGCTTAAGCTTTCATCCAAAGGGATTACAATTTCTTTGTTATTATCATAAAAATTTTCGCAAACCAATTCCTTTTGCTTTTCGGAAATCCTGTAAAGGTTTGCGATAATTAAATCCCCATATATTTTATAAGTGTCCTTTTTTCTTGCCTCTTTTAGTTCTTCAAGCTGCATGGCTAACTTCTTTTCATGCCTTGATAAAAGGTTTGACACATACTTATTTAGCGACTGCGCCTTAGTCTTTAACCTTTCTGCCTGATCCCTCACCACAAAATATTCATCCAAAGCGCAGCTTATATAATTTTGCGGCACAACGCTTAAGTCATCACGGTAAGTTACGCAATACGCCGCAAAATCCACAATCCTTCTGTCCTGTTTTTGATATAAAACGCAAGGATAAAACTCTTCCCGTTCCGCTTTCCCGAAAAAGTCATAAACCTCATCCGCAAGCTTACCTATGGATTTATCGTCCACTTCCTCCATATGAATGTCAATATTCCCAAAAGCCCTGTATAAAATCTCACGGGAAGCAAAAGTGGAAATTCCCAAAAACAAATTGGCAATCGCTTTGTCCGCCGCAGTGTTTTTGGGAGCTTTATTTAAAATATCATATATTTCATCCCTGGAAAGCCCAAGGGGATTAATTTTACCCTGTGAAGGCGGCGCGGTGTAAGTTAACCCCGGGAGGATGTTCCTTTGACTGCTAATTGTAATATCTATATGCTTTATGCTGTCTAAAATCTTAAAATCCCCGTCGGTTAATATTATATTAGAATGCCTTCCCATGATTTCACAAATCAAATGCCTAAAAACATAATCCCCAAGCTCATTTATGGACTCAATTACAATATCCACAACCCTCTCAAAGCCGTGCTGTTTTACCTCAACCACCCTGCCCCCTGATATGTGCTTTCTTAAGAGCATGCAAAAAAGAGGGGCTGAAATCGGGTTTTCTTTATTTTGTTTTGTCAAGTGAATTCTCGGGTGGCTTGCGTTTGCGCTTAAGACCAGCTTATGGTTTTCGTTGTTTTGATATATTAATAAAGTTATCTCATCTTTTTCCGGCTGGTATATTTTATCAACCCTGCCGCCGGCAATTTTATCATTTAACTCTTTTACTAACGCTTTAACACATATGGCATCCAATGGCATAATAAATCACATTCACCTTTTTTATATAATTATAACACAAAAATAAGGATATTACCAATAAATAAAATATATACCAACAAAATGAGGGGCATGAAAAAGGCCACCTGTAAAACAGGTGACCAAGATAGCAACAAAACAAATCATCTGCCTCAAAGCGAAGAGATTATCTGTTATGTGCGAAACATTCACTGCAGTAAATCGGCCTGTCATTCTTAGGAACGAAAGGCACTTTTGCTTCCTTACCGCATAGCGCGCAAGTTGTAACGTGCATTTCTCTTGACTCTTTGAGAGCTTGTTTTCTTGCAGTTCTACATTCCTTGCATCTGGTTGGTTCGTTTTGGAACCCTTTTTCTGCGTAAAATTCTTGTTCACCTGCTGTGAACACAAATTCTTTACCGCAATCTTTGCAAACTAAAGTTTTGTCTTGGAACATTAAAAAATCCCCTCACTTTGATAATTAATAACCCTGACCGGAGTCGAACCGATTCCCACTGTTTCCAGTTGCTCTGCCAACATAAGCTACAAGGGCGTATAGAAACGGGGTAAGCTAACAAAGCAAAACAGGATAATTAGCTTACAAACTTCTCAAGTTTTCTCTTTATACGCTGCAAGGCATTGTCAATGGACTTTGGCTGTTTATTCAATACCTCACCAATCTCTTGATACGATTTCCCTTGTAGGTAGTACGCCAGAACCTTACATTCGAACTTGCTTAGAAGTTCTGTTACCTTGACTCCTATGTCGTCAATTTCTTCACGGCTAATGATAATCTCCTCAGGGTTTGACGCCTCACCTTTGCCGAAAACATCAAGCAAAGTGACATCATATTCCTCATCAAAGAGGGGTTTGTTTAGAGATACATAGGTATTAAGCGGTGTATGTTTTTGCCTTGTTGCTGTTTTGATTGCGGTAATAATCTGCCTCGTTACGCAAAGTTCAGCAAAACTTTTAAAAGAAGAAAGTTTGTCAGCTTTATAGTCCCTGACTGCTTTGAAAAGCCCTATCATTCCTTCTTGAACCAAGTCTTCTTTATCTGCGCCAATTAAAAAATAAGCCTGTGCCTTGTTCCTCACAAAAGCACGGTAGCGGTATATCAAACATTCCTGGGCATAGGTGTCCCCTTTCTGACTAAGTAAAACCAGTTCTTCGTCAGGCAATGAACTTAAATCTGCTTTTGTGGATTTTAAACTTAAGCTCATTAGCTAACCCCCTGTCTACGCTTGACAATGCTAATTATATTCCTTTTTGTCTAATATGTCAAGCAAATATGGGCAAAATCCAATATTTTTTTTGCAATTTCAATAAGATTGGACACAATTAAAATAAAATATAACACCAGCCCCAAAATTCAAATTATTTTTTTGACAAAATAAACGAAATTTTATATTCCCCATAACCACAGGATTTTCTAGACTTTTTGCGTTATAAAAATATCAAAAATCCTATAATTCCTATTCTTTGCAGAATAAAAAACATTGCTTTTTTCATCATTAATGATATAATTTAGTGTGGGAGGTGGGGAGAACGTGCAAAAGTTCGTAATTGAAGGCGGCCACCCGTTAAAAGGGGAGGTTAGCATCAGCGGGTCGAAAAACGCCGCTGTTGCGGTCATCTGCGGCGCTATCCTGACAGATGGCATTTGCCGGATTGAAAATTTACCCAAAATCAAAGATGTATATGTTATTTTAGATATATTAACAAAACTCGGTGCAAAGATTACGACACTACCTGATTCTTCAGTTATTATAGATCCCACAAACATTAATACATACACAGCTACCTTTGACATGGTCAGAAAAATGCGGGGCTCGTATTATCTTCTGGGCTCCCTTCTTGGGCGCTTTTCCCGCGCGAACGTATCCATGCCGGGGGGATGTAATTTCGGTACAAGGCCCATTGACCAGCACATAAAAGGATTTGTGTCGCTAGGGGCGGATATTAACATAGTCCACGGCATAATTGAAGCAAAGGCCGAGGAATTAGTGGGAAACCATATATTTTTAGACATAGTTTCAGTAGGGGCCACAATAAACATCATGCTTGCGGCAGCCAAGGCAAAGGGCGTAACCACAATTGAAAACGCCGCGAAAGAGCCCCATGTTGTTGACCTTGCAAACTTTCTAAACGCCATGGGCGCAAATATAAAAGGCGCGGGCACCGACACCATTAAAATCACAGGTGTTGACCACATGCCCGGCGGTACATATACAATAATCCCTGACCAGATTGAAGCAGGGACCTTCATGATTGCGGCCGCAGCCATAGGCGAGGACGTATTGGTTAAAAACTTAATCCCAAAACACATGGAATCCTTAACCGCAAAGCTCATTGAAGTGGGCGCGGAAATTACCGAATATGAGGATGCCATCAGGGTAAAACGGGGCGTGATTAAGGCAGTAAACCTTAAAACCATGCCCTATCCCGGTTTTCCCACGGATTTGCAGCCCCTGTTTGTCACCCTTCTTACAAAATCCAACGGCACCAGCGTGGTGCAGGAAGGGGTATGGGACAACCGTTTCCAATATGTTGACGAACTTTTAAGGATGGGCGCAAATATCAGGGTAGAAGGCAAAACCGCGGTAATTGAAGGGGTCCCCAACCTGTACGGTTCCCCTGTGCGCGCCACGGACTTACGCGCGGGGGCGGGATTGGTTATCGCGGGGCTAATTGCCAACGGCGAAACTGAAATTGACGATATATTACATATCGAACGAGGCTATGAAGACATTGACAAAAAGCTACAGGCACTTGGTGCGAACATAAGAAAGGTTGATATATTTTGATAAATCTGTGGTCGCTATCCAGCGGAAGCAGCGGCAACTCATCCCTTGTTAAAACCAAAAGCACGAATATTTTAATTGACTGCGGGTTAAGCGGGAAAAAAATTGAAACCCTGATTAGGGAAACCGACACAACCATACGCCAGATTGACGCGATTTTGGTAACCCATGAACACATTGACCACATAAATTCAGTGGGAATACTGTCAAGAAGATATGACATACCCGTATATGCAAGTTTAGGCACATGGCGCGAGATGGAAGACAAAGTGGGGGAAATTCCATATAAAAACAGGTTTGTCATAAAAAGCAAAATCCCCTTTGTCATAAAGGATGTAAAAATCATCCCCTTTGAAATTCCCCATGACGCAAACGAACCTTTGGGATTCAGGTTTGACGACGGAAGCACAAAAGCCTGCATTGCCACCGACATTGGCCATATAACCGAAGATTTATTAAGGGCGCTAGTCGGCTGTGACAAGGTTTTGCTGGAGTCAAACCACGATGTAAAAATGCTTTTATCAGGGCGCTACCCCGAGCATTTAAAAAAACGCATATACGGAAAACACGGGCATTTATCTAACAAAGCGGCGGCAAAAGTATGCACCTTTTTATTAAAAAATGGCACCAAAAGCATCCTTTTGGGCCATTTGAGCGAAGAAAACAACCACCCGCAAATCGCATATAATGAATCTGCAAACGCGCTTATTATGGAAGGCGCAAAAATCGGATACGATATCTCCTTAAATGTAGCCATGCGCTACGGTGTTTGTGAGGTAAAATAATGAACATTGATATAATTTGCGTCGGCAAATTAAAGGAAAAATACTTCACCGACGGGGTAAACGAATATAAAAAGCGGCTATCCCGTTTTTGCAAAATTAATATAATAGAAGTGCCGGATTTAAAAATCCCCGAAAACGCAAGCGAAAAGCAAATTGCGGAACTTCTTATAAAAGAAGGCGAGGGGATTTTTCGGTGCGTAAAAAACAACGCTTATGTAATCGCCCTATGCGTTGAGGCAAAACAAATGTCAAGCGAAGAGTTCGCAAAAACCCTAAAAACACTAATGGATAACTCCGTTTCCGACATTGCCTTTATCATCGGCGGTTCCATGGGCCTTTCTGAAGAAGTGAAAAAAAGAGCCAACCTAAAACTGGGAATTTCCCAAATGACCCTTCCCCATCAAATGGCAAGGCTTGTGCTCATAGAACAAATCTACCGGGCCTTTAAAATTTTAAACAATGAAACATATCACAAGTGATTACCCCATTTTTCTATCGGGCAGGGTTGAATTTTAAACGCAAAGTATTAAATGCATTATAATAAGGATGATAACATGGATTATCAAAATTTAACGAATCTTGATTACGTTGAGTTTTATGGTTTGACTGAGCCTGATACGAACAGTTTAAGAATGTATTTTGCCCGGTGCAAAGCAAGTGATAAACCAAAAAATTTATTTATTGGGGATAAAATTATTAAAGACACTAAACAAATTACTGTCGATATGGATTTGCCAATTTTACAACTGGAATTTAAATCCTATATCGCTTATTCCATAACAAATGAGTCATTTACCTCATGGGATGATAATGAGATGTTTGAAGGAAAAGCATTTAGGATTTATTCAAAATCATAATATCTAGATTTTATTAAGAACCATACTTTTGCCCATGAAGTTTCTAAAGATACTTATCCACCTTTAACTCATTATGGGATAGTATGTTTAAATCATATTATTGATATTGCTTCAACTTCCATTCCTGAAATTATCGAAATCGGAAAGCCAGATGTGAAAACAAAAAAATCCAGCAAGATAAAAAACATTTTGAAATCAATAATTATAAAACCCTGAAAAACCTGAATTTGTCAGTTTTAATTATAATAAAAGTTATGTATCCGTAACGCTGTTAATTACTATAATAGGGGAACTAATGGCGCCATTGAATTTGTAGAAAAGCTATACGAACTTGAGCTTTAGACATTTTTTACCGGGATTTTTGATGAGCCTGAGCGTATCGAATTCGAAGGCTAAATGAATTTGAAAAAGAAAACTTTGACCTTAATTTTTGCAAAGACTGGTATTACTATGATAACAAAGATTTATTAGTATTTTGGTGGGATTAATTTGACCATATTAAAATCATTAGCAATATAAAGGAGTGTTTTTATGGACAAAATGTTTGAGGCCTTGGAGTGGCTTAGAAACAACAAAAACCCATCAGCATTCGCGACAAACAGGTTTGAAGAAACCGAAAACGCTATTAATTTTGTGGAAAAACTTTATGAGCTTGGGGCTGAAGAAATATTTGTCGCAAACATTTATGACGACCCCGAATTTTTTGAAGACGAAGGCGGCCCCTATGCCGATACTTTAATTGTTAAACTTCCTGAGGATGAAGAAAAGCGGGACAAAATCTTAGAAATCTACAATTACGAAAAAGAAGAATATGACCTAAACTATGGTGACGATTACTACGATGATGAAGACACGTTAGTTTTCTGGTGGGATTAATATAAAAAGCCTATATCTTAAAAGATATAGGCTTTTCTTTATTGCTGGCTCCAGCCCCCGTCAACCAGAATTGCCTGCCCTGTGGTAAAGTCAGAAAGATTGCTGCACAAAAAGGCGATAAAGTTTGCTATTTCATAAGGCTGTCCCAAACGGTTTGCAGGGGTTGCAGCGGTAAAGGCTTTAGTCATTTCAGGGGAATTGTTCTTTAAAATCGGTGTTTCAATGATACCCGGGGAAATGACATTTACTTGGATATTGTGCTTTGCGTAATCCATCGCCACCTGACGGCTCATGGCAATTACCGCGCCCTTTGACGCCGAATAGCTGGGAAGCCCCTGAAGCCCGCAATGCGCGGCAAGGGAAGCGACATTTACAATTTTTCCCGCTTTCTTTTCCAGCATATCAGGAATAACAGCCTTCATCCCGAAATATACGCCCTTTACATTTACATTCATCATTCGGTCAAACTGTTCTTCCGTTAAGTCAACAATGTTTGTCGCCTCAGAAATCCCCGCAACGCCGCAAAGGGCATCAACTTTGCCAAATTCAGCGTGGGTTTTTTCCACAAGCCTTTGCCAATCGGCCCATTTTGAAACATCCATTGTAATGCCAAAAGCCATCCCCCCTTGCGCCTTTATTTCATTTGCGGTTGCGTCCGCGTCCTTTAAATCCGCGCAAACCACTTTTGCCCCCAATTTTCCAAACACAAGGGCCGTTTCCTTTCCAATACCCGACCCTGCACCTGTAATTATTGAGACATTATCCTTTAGACAAATCATAATAAAACCTCCTGTTTGCATTTCTCATTTTATTGTGGTATTATTTACAAAGCAAAAGTTTTAAAAAAGGGTGAAAATATGATAATTATACTCTCACCTGCAAAAAACATGATTGAAGATACCGACAGCCTCCCGCCAAAAACGGAGCCTGTGTTTTTAGATGAAACCCAAAAACTTTTATCCTACTTAAAATCCCTCCCTTATGAAAAATTGAAATGCTTATGGAATACAAGCGATAAACTGACAAAGCTAAATTATGAAAGGCTCAAAGCATTGGATTTGTCAAAAGCCAATACCCCTGCAGTTTTTGCTTTTTCAGGGCTTGCCTATAAGTATTTAAAACCCCGTATTTTTACTTATGATGAATTTGAATACATAGAAAAGCACCTCCGCATTTTATCGGGTTTTTACGGGGTATTGTCCCCTTTTGACAAAGTTATCCCGTACCGGCTTGAACTAAAGGCCAAAATTGAATTTGAAAACTATAAAAATTTGTATCAATTTTGGGGAAGCAAAGTCGCCGGATATTTGTTTTCAAAAACAGACACCATTATAAATTTGGCCTCAAAAGAATACAGCAAATTTATTATTCCCTATTTAACCCCAAAAATTAAATTTATCACTTGTATTTTTGGAGAACTTGAAAATGGCAGGATTATCGAAAAAGGTGCCCTTGTTAAAATGGCTCGGGGCGAGATGGCGCGCTTTATGACTGAAAACAACATTTTAGACATTGAAGGCCTAAAAGATTTTGACCGCCTAAATTACCATTTTGAAAAAAGCCTTTCCAGCCCCGGCACGTTGGTATTTATTAAAAAACACAAACAGGAGAAGATGCTATGAAGAAGTTTTTAATTTCCGCCTTTGACCCCTTCGGCGGGGAAAAAATCAACTCATCATTGGAAATACTAAACCTCTTGCCGGAAAAAACAGGGGAAAAAACAATAAAAAAAGTGGTGCTCCCCACCATGTTTTTTAAATCCTTCGATGTTTTAAAAGAAGAAATCGAAAAAGAAAACCCCGATGTGGTAATCTGCCTGGGACAAGCGGGGGGACGAAAAGAAATAAACCTCGAGCGGATTGCGGTAAATATAATGGACGCGGAAATCCCTGATAATCAAAATTATAAAGCAGACGGTGTATTTATTAAAGAAGAAGGCCCCGCCGCGTATTTTACAAACCTTCCTGTTAAAAAAATCAAAGACGAAGTTCAAAATGTAATCCCCATAAAAATTTCAAACCACGCGGGAACCTTTGTATGCAACTACATTTTATACTCCCTCCTTGACTACATTTATAACAGCAATAAAAAAATCATGGGCGGGTTTGTCCATCTTCCCTATTTAAAAAAACAGGCTGAAGATAAAAAAAATATAACAGGCTTTTCAGAAGAAGAATTGTTAAAAGGCGTGGTTGCCATAATAAATTCCATATAAAAAGGCGGAAAACCCGCCTTTTTATTTTAGGTCTTCCCAACCTTTGACCCCGCTTATTTTAAAATCTTATTAAAATACACAGCTCTTCCATGTTTTCATCTCATACCTCACCAAACAAAAAAGGCGGCTCGCGCCGCCTTTTTTCATAAAAGACATTAACCCACAAGACCTGTTCTTTCAATACCCTGCATGAACTTTCTTTGCAAGAACAAATACACAATTAAAATCGGCAGGATTACAAGGAAAGTACCAGCCATAGCCACCGCACCGTTTGTCAAAAGCTCACCTTCATCGGTTTTCATTTCGTCGGTTGGTGCTCTCCTCATCATTGCGTACATGTTAGGTAAGTTCGCAGGCAGCAAATACCTCGCGGATTGGTTTATATAAATATTTGGCTCAAAATAGTCGTTCCAGTGCCATACCATTGCAAGCACGCCTGAAACCAATGTGGACGCCCCTGCAATGGGCCTAACTATTGTCCAGTATGTCCTAAACGCGTTACAGCCGTCAACCTTCGCCGCGTCTTCAAGCTCAAAAGGAAGCCCCAGATAAAACTGCCTAAAGATGAAGATAAACAGCCCCCCTCTTAGCCCGAAACCCAAATAGGTTGGAACTATAAGGGGATAATATGTGTTAATTAACCCCAGCTTTGCGTATTGGATATAAAGCGGGAAAATAAGCACCTGCACCGGCACGATCAAGGTTAGTATTACCATTGCAAAGAGCACGTCGCGCCCAGGAAACTTATACCTTGCAAAGCCGTAAGCGATAAACGAGCAGGAAATCAAGTGCCCGATAACGCTGAAGGTGGTAACAATCGTGGAGTTTATAAACCCTGTGTTATAGTTTAATGACCTGTACGCCGCGATAAAGTTTTTAATGTAAAACCCTTTTGGTATGTAATTTACGGTAATATCCACTAGGTCTTCAGGGGACTTAAACGCGGTAGTTACCATGTAAATAAAAGGGTACAAGAACACAAACGCAAGGTCAATAAGCAGTATATACATGCAAATTCTTATCACAAAGCCCCTTAGGTGATTTCCCAAAAGGAACCTCTTTACTGTCTCCAAAACGTTTGGTTTTGTCCTGTTTTCACTATTTGCGGTCTCTATTTTCATAGACATTCATTCCTTTCGTGCCGAATGACACAAAATTTTTACACACTTTAAGGTAATCGACCTTTTACCTTTCACCTATATTTATTGTAAACCTCTTCATCACAGCAAAGACTATCATTGCCAGCGTAAATACAAAGATGAAGTAAATCCAGCCCATCGCAGCGCCGTAAGCATACTGCTGATTCTTGCTTTGGTCTAAAATGTAGGCTACAATGGGGTTATTTTGGTCTGTGAAAGAGTCAATCAATGTATACACAAAGTTTAACAAAATAACAGGTGAAATCAGTGGTAAAGTAATCTTCCAAAACATTTCCCATTCTGTCGCGCCGTCGCACTTCGAGCTTTCATAAAGAGAGGGTGAAATACCCTGAAGCCCCGCCAAAAACAGCACGATTTGAACGCCCGACTTCCAGAAAATCTGGGTAATCCTAAGCAACAAATCATTTAACATTTGCACAATCTGCGGGCCCAAATATGAAAGCACGCCATCGGGGGAAATAAATTGGGTCGCCACGCTTGTAGCTTCGTCAACAACGCCCTCGCCCACAAGCTGTTTCATAATGTAACCGCTTCCCAACAGCACGGGAAGGAAAAACGCGCCTCTGAAAAACGCCCTTCCCTTGATGTCCTTGTTTATCATAATCGCAATAATAAGCGAGAAAATTATGATAATGGGCGTGTTTACCAAAGTATTTACAACGGACTCCTCAAGCCGGGGCAAAAAATTCACGTCAGTGATAAACAGCTTTTTATAGTTTGCAAGCCCCGCCCATCTCATTTGGAAGCCCGCAAGCTTTGTAATTTCGCTAAAGCTTAACCTGATTGATTGTATCATTGGCACAAAGAATAAAAAGATTGAGCCAATAATCCAAGGGGATACAAACACAAACCCTTCAAATATATGCCTTTGCTGCATGTTTAGCCCTTTTTTCTTCATCTTATATCCCCTCCGCTTGTAACAACAATATAGCTTGTTTTAGGAACTACTTCCCCTGAATCCAACACAAAGTCGTAATTCCCGTAATTAACATAAACAGTGTCGCCGTTTTCATATTCCACGCCGTAAACATTTTCGTTTAACTTAAAGTGGCGCCTCATATTGGTTTTATATAAATCTCCCAATCTTTCTGAAAATTCCTTATAAGTCTCGCTGCAAGTGTCAATCCAGTCCTTATAGTAAGATGTAAATAACACGTTGTATTCGGTGTCTTTTAAATTGTCGCTTGTTAAATAAGTAAGCTCATAATATGGGATACAACCGTATTCCACCCATTTTAGCTTTTGGATTGTAGCGTCATAGAATAAGTTTGCCTGATTTGACACATAGGGTAAAAACCCATGCACCACAAGCTGGTAAAACGGGATAGCCTCATCGGTTACAAAATAGCCTGAGTCTGAAATCGGCACGTCTTGAACATAGCTTACGTCTTTTAGCGCATACATGTTCCCGCCGATTACAGCGCTTTTGCCAAATTGTTCATTGGAAGCGTTAAATATTTCCGACCAAATGTTTTGAGCGTCCTGTCTTGTTACCGGGTGCTTTTTGTTGTAGTCATTATAAAGGTACGTGCCCATCTTGTCGAAGTTAAACCCGCTTATTCCAAGGCCGGCATACTTATTAACAAACTTTTTAGTAAACCTCTCAAGCACAACCTTCGGCCCCAGCAAATACTTCTGGCTTTTTGGGTCGGTAATTAAGGTGTTGCTGTTTGTGTAAATAACGTCGTTTCTTACGGAGAAGCCGCCGTTTTTCTTGTTAGCGTCAATTAAATTGCCTTCTAGGAAAATGCTTCCCCCGCTTTGAGTTACAGTTTCAGCCAATTTCTTTAATCCCCTGACCCCGCCGAGGCGCCTGTCAGGTTTGAATGTCTGGGGATATTCCCCGTATCCGCCCTTATTCCAGCCGATTAGGTTTAAGTTTATATTCTGAACCCCGTTTTCTATCAATAAATTATAAATTTCCTCAGCGTTTGCAAAGGTGGTCATAGGGATGTACTTGTCAAAGATAAGCCTGTCTTCCTTAATCCCCATGAACAAATCAAGGCCAAAAGGCATAGCGGTGGCGTCTTTTAAAACATTGTTGATATTCCCTGTCTCAACCAAATATTTTCTGTACGCCCTCGCCATTCCGCTGTAGTCGGAGTCTTCACCGGTCAAAAACACATACCTCATTTGCCTGTCATTGGGTATAATGTTTTTCTCGCTCTTAAGCACGATTGTTTTATCCTGCCTTGGGGTGTTGTAAAAACGCCTGTAAACAAATTCGCCGCTTATCCTGTCCAAGGCCATGATGTAGCCGCTTGGATATAGGTTTATGAGTGAATCCGCTTCGCCTTTTGAAATGATTGCCAAATATGAGTTATCATTTTGCTTCATGCCAAACACAGGCATGTTTGTGGTCTTAAGGCTGCTTTCTTCAAGCTTTTCATATATTTCCAAATCCACGCTGTGCTCGCCATACACTTCCAATGTCAACTTGCTTTGCTTGTCAATTTCAGACTTTGCCTTGTGGTATAAAAGCGCGCCGCTTCCGTCGGGATAGAATACATACCCCGGGGTGTCCTCATTTGAAGCGCCCAAAAACGGCAAAACCTCAATGCTTACTATACCTGCTTTAGGCGCCCCTTGCCCATTCCCTTCCACAATGGAGTCAAAGGGAATGTCCACCACAAGCTCATCGCCTTCTATAGTAAAGTGAACATCAAATTTTATATCCAAATTTGAATATTCATAATGTATTTTAAACCCGTTATTTATTTTTGAAATTTCAGCCTTGCTTGCGTCAAGGGCGGTGGTTTCAGTAGCCACGCTCTTTGTTTCCTTAAATACCACATAGTTTAATAAAACCAAAGACCTTATCTTTTTTGCCCATGTGGTATTCATACCCTCCATATTTGTAAAGCTGTACCATTCATGACCGCTTCTTTTATCCTTGATTACTATATTGGGGGCATCTTTTATTCCCTTTTCCTCATCGCTGACTTTAACCAAATAAAGCTCCAATGTATCACTTTCTGCCATCTTCTCGCCGTTTGCCAAATAGCTGTGATACATATTTTCCGTCAATTCAATATGTCCTGCAACTTCTCCGCCAGCGTCAGTATCACTGCCTGCGTCAGCTTCACCGGGTTCGGGATCCGCGAAAGAAATAAGGCTTGTTAAAAGCACTAATGCAAAAAGCAAAATACAAAGTAATCTTTTCTTCACCTTCTATTCCCCCTCCCTTAATCCATAATGAGGAGCTTTAGCTCCAAGAATACGCCTTTGAAGAAATCCAGCGCCTGGCTTGTCATGGCGAATAAAAGCAAAGCCAAGCCAACAATGATTGCCATGGTTAGCGCTGTTAACAAAACCACGCCCACCGTTTTGGAGAAGGAATAGCCGTTCATTGTCTGAACACTAATGAAAAACAATACAAATACCCAACCCCAAATTAATGTGTGAAGCCCGCTGTATAGGGAAAATTCCTGCAAGCTAACAATGTGTGAAAAAACAGTAACAGGAACTATCAAAATTATGTATGGCAAAAGGGAATATGCCGCCGCAAGAGCCATTTCGCCAAACAGCGTTTCCCCGTCAAGAATTGTTGTCACCGCGTAGCAAGATACAACTATCAAACCATACGGAACCACAATCCTTATAATTTCCATCCAAATATTCGCGTCTTTCGGAGCAATTGCCGCAAGGGGGAAATGCTCAATAAAAATTGACGCGATTCTCAAAATAACTGCCAAAGACACAAGTATAAAAGCAGGGGCATAGTTTGTCGACCCCCTCTTTTTCTTTAAAAAGAGGAAGGAATCAACAGGGTGAAACAGTATCGCCAAAGACTGATTAATCAAATTCACGTCCTAAACCTCCTCCCCATGCTTTGTCAGCACGCTTTTTCAAGGCTTTAAAGATGATTATGATTAGCGCGATTATCACCGCAGTCGTCAATACCACCCAAGTGAAATTGTCGCGGAACATATCGTGGCGGTATTCGCCAAAAGCTTGGGAATACCCTTCTTTATCCTCAACCTGACGGTATTCTTCCATCGCCTGCTTAAACTTTTCTTCCTTTATTAATACCTTTCCAATGCCCTTATGGGCAAGTGAATAGTTTGCGTCAATGGAAATCACCGTTTCCCAAAGTTCTTTTGTTTCTTCATAAAGGCCGTCTTTATAAAGCGTTACCGCCTTCTTTACAGTGTTTATAAACTTAGTAGGCGTAAATACCTGAATATTATTTAGGTTTCTGTCTAAAACATAAATCCTTCCTTCGGAGTCCACCGCAATACTTGTGGGAAGCGAGAACGTGCCCTTCCATGTGCCAAGCCCGCCAAATACGCAGAGGTTATTCCCTTCCTGGTCATATTGGTAGATTTTCCCGCTCTTTTGCTCTAACACCGAAATTATCCCGTCTTTGTCCACCGCAATATCAACAAAATACGGGTCTGTTAATTTCTGGGTGGTGGGGTCCATAACCGGTTCCCCGTAAATGCCTTTTTTGTAGATATTCTGGCCTACGGAATTTATTTTTCTGATTTGGTTTCTCTTACCCAATGTGGTTGCGTAAATCATACCCGAATCATCAATAACAAAGTTTGAATAGCTTTCCGCAACCGCCCTTGCGCGCTTGCTCTTTTGCTCTTCGGTTGCAAACATCCTGACCAACATTTCACGCAAGCTGAAGGACAACTCCGTTGCCCCTACAAAACCCCTGAAATTGTTGGATGAGTCAATTCTTATAAAGTTTTGCCCGCGGATTAGGTGAATCATCCCTGTGGGGTTAATGTAAACCTTGCTGGGAGTAAAAGTAAACTCCGCCCCCAAAAGTTCGGATTCGGGCTTTACAAACTCCTCAATAAACTCCCCTTCGGAGTTAATATGCACAATCCTTTGATTGTTTGTGTCCCCAATGAAAAGGTCCCCGTCCTCATCAACGTAAACACCGCTTGGGGCGTTAAAAGCCTTTCCCTCCGGCGCTTGGGTATATTCCCTGACAAATTGCCCGTCAAGGGTCAATTTAACAATCCTGTTGTTTCCTGTATCCGCAACGTAAAGGTAATTGTCCTTTGAAATAAACAAATCTTCAGCTTGATTTAAAAAACCTGCCCCGTTACCCAAGCCATATATAACATTTGTGACTTCATATGCTTTAGGAATCGGCACACGTTCCTCATCCTCCAGCACATAGTCCATCTTATCCGCCAATGCCTGCATTGAAAGAGAAAGGATTAAAGTAAATGCCGTTAATACAACAAATAGTCTTTTATGCATCAAAATCATCCTTTCCTTATTAAGCCTTAATGCCCGAGTGGGTCATAGTTTCCATAATTTTAGCCTTCATAGCCGTAAAGATAACAATCGTGGGCATTGTCGTCAAGAAAGACGCCGCCGCCATCGCGCCTGTTCGGGCAATCGCGCCTGCCCCACCCGAGATTGTATTCAACGCAAGCGGTAATGTCTTCATGGCTTGGCTAGTGGTATAGATTAAGGGCCCCATATAATCGTTCCAGTTTGAAACGAAGGAAAGCACAACAAGGGTTGCCCATGCAGGTTTCATGTTCGGCATGACAATTTGGTAAAACGTCTTCCATTCGGTGGCGCCGTCAATGCGGGCAGCTTCCAAAATATCCTTCGGGAACTGCTCCATAAACTGCTTCATTAAGAAGAAATTGTACGGCACCGCGATTTTTGTAATGGTTAAAGCCCAGTAAGTGTTAATTAGCCCAAGATTATTCACAACCATGTATGAGGGAATGCTTGTTACATGGCCTGAAAACATTAGGCAGGCAATAACCACCGAAAATATGGTGGCAGACCCCGGCGGGTTATGGACAACCAGCCCATAAGCGCCTAAGGATGAAACAATTACAGTGCCGATAACTATAACCAAAGTAACAAACACGCTGTTAAATATGTACCTTGTAAAAGGCACAACAGTTCCGTCAACCGCCGCAAGAAGGTCCGAAAAGTTCACAAGAGTGGGCCTTCTCACAAAAAACTGCGGCGGGTAAGCGAACAATTCATCAAGCGGCTTAAAAGCCGTAGATACAAGGTAAACCAATGGAAGCGCGGTAAATATAACCAACCCAATCATAATTATATATGTAATTGTCCAGCCGGGCCTGATTCTAAATCTTCTTCTTCGTCGTCTTCTTGTTTTTGTAGCAGTCGCCATCATTTATTAAACCATTCCTTTCAAATATTTATGAGAATCCTCTGTTATGTCTCATCCTTAAATATTCTCATACAAATTCTGCCAAGGAAGAATGTTGTCAAGAATAAAAACATCGCAATGGCTGATGCGTAACCCATTTCAAACCTAATAAACGCGTGGTCATAAAGGTGCGCGACAATGGTGTGGGCCGCATAGTCCGGGCTAGGCATGCCCGCAACCGACACCGCCACGTCAAACACCGCAAAGGAGTTTGTGATGGAGTTAATCGCGCCAAACAGAAGCTGGGGCTTTGAAAGGGGCAATGTAATGTGGAACAATTCCTGGGTCTTGTGGCTTATACCGTCAATCCTTCCCGCTTCATACAAATCGCTGGGTATGTTTTGAAGCCCCGCCAGGAATACCAAAAATCCCGTACCCATGCTCATCCAAATTGAAATTATGATTACAACAGGCATAATGGTGTCTGTGTCCTTGTTCCAAAGCACCGGCTCCATAATAATCCCGTACTTTAGTAGTATGTAGTTTATAAAGCCCACGCGGTCGGAAGAGAAGAACCAAAGCCAAACCTGGCTCATCGCAATACCGCTGCAAAGGGAGGGCGCGTAAAAAGCCAGTGAAAACAAGTTATTATACTTAAGCTGGTTTATAATCCACGCGAATAAAAATGACGCAAAAAACCCGATCGGGCCGGTAATCACCGCAAATGTCAATGTGTTTTTAATTGCGGTAATGAAGATATCGTCATCCAAAATCAACCTTTTATAATTCTCAAGCCCGATAAATTTTGCAGGCTCCAACATATTATAATAGGTAAAGCTCAAACCCATGGCCGAAAATACAGGGAATATAGTAAATATGAAAAGCAAAATCAAAAACGGCGCCAAAAACACATACCCTATTCCCTTTTCGTTATACCATTTGCCAAACTTTTCTTTCCGGCTTATCTCTGGCGAACTCTCCTTTTTATTCATCAATGCAGGTGTTGCCATTTTATGTACTCACTCCTTAAATAAAACTCCCATTATTCTTCATCTTCAACGTATTCGCCATATTCTTCCTGTTTGGATCTTAGCTCTTTGTTGATGTCTTTAACTGCCTGTTCAAGTGAATCCCTTGGGTTTTGCCCGCCTGTAACAACCCTGGTCCAAGCGTTGTTAACATGCCGGCTTGTGAAGTACCCGCCAAGAACATTTGGCATTTCTTTTGCCCATTTTAGCTGGTCTAGTATTATATCTTTGTGCTTTTTGTCCCACGCGGAGTTTTCAAAAGCGTCAACATTTGCGCTGTTCCATCTCGCTTCAATCCCTAGCAAGGACTCAAGTTCCCTGCCAAACTGGGTTTGAGTTTCCTCGCTGGTCCACCACTTTAAGAATTCCCAAGCAGCTTCTTTCTTTTTAGACTGACCCATAATCATGGTGGTCAAACCTGCAATCGGGCCGAAGGATCTGTCAATTTCACCGTTTTCCTTTAACATTCCGGGTATATATGTAATATCCCATCTTCCAAATAGTTCGGGCGCCGCTGTCGTCATCTTAATGTAGTCGGAATATCCCACAATGCCCATCGGCATTTCGCCGTTCCTGAACCTATTGAAAAAGTCTGATTGCACCGGCATACCGTAGCTTACATATTGGTCGGTCCACATCTTAAAGGCCTGGTACGCTTCAGCGGTGTCAAGATTTGACTTCTTGCCGTTATCCCTGTAATATGAGCCGCCTAACTGGTATAAGAACACGTTAAACCCTGCAGGTAAAAACTCAAGCTGGTTTTCGTATAAAATCGGCAAAACTTTTTCATAAACGTCGTTCCATGTCTTTGGAAGAGGAACCCCTAATTCTGATAAAATGTCCTTCCTGTACATTAGAACTTGGAAGTCCATCTGGTCGGGGAGCGCGAATACCCCGCCCTTGTATTCAAATGGGGTTAGAATGGTTTTGTTAAACCTTTTTGCCACTTCGTCAAAGTCTTCAAACTGTCTCAAATCCGTAGCAGCGTTCCTGATTGCGAATTCAACAGGGCTTGTCACGTCAACGCCGCTAGCCACATCGGGAGCCCTGCCTGATGTTACAGCAAGCATTAGCGCGTTAACGCTTCCCGCTGAAAGCTGCCCTGAAGGCAAAATGTTCATATTTATCCTGATTCCCGTCTTTGGCGTAAAGTCCTCGTCAGCAAGCTGTTGCACAAGCTGCGCCCAGTCCTTGCCGCGGCCAATCCAAACGTCAATCACTTCATTAACTTCCGCGTCTGTGAAAGTTGTGATGTTGTCGTAATCCACCGTAAAGGACCTCAAGAAGTTATCCCATGTAACAACGCTCTTTTCCCAAAAGCCTGATTTTGCTTTAGGAAGCTTTTGCCCTGTCGGGCCAAAGATAAAGTAGTCAATTGCCAGCGGCCTTGTTTTTAACTCATTAATATAAGTACCCAAATTCCTCTGTGCGTTGTTTAAGTCATCAAGCTTTCTTGAAATAGTGTCGGGCTTTCTCGCCATGTCCCTAAGCTGGTCGCTAATGGTGTAGAAATTATTTGCCATGGAAGGCACTTTTACGGAAATGCTTGTGATAATGTCCCCCATTTCCTTTAAATCTTCGGACAATGCCTTAAACCCGTCGATAAGCCCCGGGATGGTCTTATCCAATTTATATTCAAAGTTAACGTCAGGATTTGTGGAGGTAATTAAAATTATCTTCCTGTACCATTCGGAAAGCTCTATGGTCTTTTCCATAACGCCGAAAATAACATCGGTAAGGGGCCCCATAACAACCCTCATGGATATTTCATGCCTTCCCTTTGTCAAATAAAAGAGATACGGGTTTCCCTCGTCATCGGAAATGGTATCCATTCTCCAGCCCCGCTCATAGTGGAATTTTACCGTATTCATTTCAGCGAAGGGGACTTTCCCGTCAATTTTTATCTGCCTGTATGACGGCAAACCGTCATTCCACGACTGCTGGTCGCGCATTGAAATCTGATATAGCCCGTCTTCTTTTATGTCAAACTCAAAAATAATCTCCTGCCCGCCGGTTCTCCAGCTCCAGCCGCCAATCATGTTTAGCTTTTTAATATGGCGCTCCCTAGGCTGGGTTTTCGGGTCGCTGTCGCTTGAACGCCTCAAAACCGGGTCGGATTTGTAAATTGCCGCGATTTCCGCTTCGTAAAGAGTGCTTTCCGACACTTCTTTATACCCGTTTCTCTTATATTCTTCCAAAACTTCGCTGTAAGGCCTGAATTCCTCAGGCTTTCTCAAAACAATTTCGCGGATAGCCATGGGCTCATCCACCACTTCAAAAGTAATGGTGTTTAAACCCTCATTCAAAAGGAAGGTCAACGGCTCTTCATAATAACCCTGGCTGTCATAAAGGGGGGTTTTTGTGAAAACAAAAACTTCCTTTTGTTTTTGCCTTACTTCGTCGCCCAAAGTGTTTCTCTTGGGTTCCCCGTCATCAACCCAACGCCTGTTAAAGGCAATGTTGAAGGCCTCATCAAAGGGAACCTTCCCGTTTATATGTATAGCCCTTTGAATTACAGTACCCGAGCCTTCAAGGGGCATATATGTAACATCCATTTGGTAAAGCGCCGTTTTTGGCACATTAACCGAGAATGTGACAAACTCCGATTCTTCATAGGTTTCAATATATGTTCCCTCTTCATCGGTCACGATTTTGGGCTCCATTTCGCCCTCAAAGCTTACCGGCACGATTGGCACAATAATATCTTCACCGTCATAATCTTTTACGCCGCTTGCCAACGCGTCATTCCTGTAATCGCGGTAAACCTTTTCATCAGTAACCTTTACCTGTTCTACATTTTCCAGGTCATCGCGGTATTTTTCCTTAAGCATCTGCCCCGGGTCTGCAACGGCAGTGCTCATTGTACTTGCGATAACCGAAAAGCAAAGTACAAAGGATGAAAATTTCTTTAAAAATCTTGCTGTATAAGCCGACACTTCTTTTTCTCCTTTCGCAAAGATATTCTGCTGAATTTGGAAGAATATAACCTTATTTAAAATTTATTAAAATGGCCCGCCACCCTTGTGCTTGGCCCATTTTACAACGGTTTTTGGTAATTTTAGCAATAGAAAACACCTGCATAATTCCCTTCCCAAATTCATCCAAATTTAAGCAAAATTATGCAAGATTTCTAAATAACCTTATTTAATTTTGTGCCAATTTACTTATTTAGTATAAAATATTTATAATTTATTGTAAATCTTAAATTTTTTCTTATTTAGCGCTTTATCATCATTTTTTTCCCTAAAGCCTAAATTTTTGTCACATTTTTCAACATATGAAAAAAATTGTTCTGCCCAATTTTTTGCCCCATCCTCATTTTTATATTATTTTACAATAAAACCTCTTATAAATAAAGATATTTTGGTCATGTTTTAAAAATATTTCAAAATTAAAGGGTTTAAAAACAAACAAAACGGGCACCCGCCCGCGGATGCCCTTATATTTACCTGCTCATCAACCTGTCATATGCCCCTTGATAGATTTCAATCGCCCTGTCAATTCCCATTTCTTTTAGCGTACTTACATATTCATCCCAATAATCAAGAGGTGTTGTGCCTTTAATAAATTCAACATACATTTTTGCCGCGTAAGAGTTAATTTCGCCGATAAAGGAATTTAACTCGTCGGATTCTTCAGTTCTAAAGGTTAGCGGCGGAAGCATGCCGTCGGTGGGGCCGTCGCTCCAGATTGCCTGAGCGTCTTCAGTTTGGACTTTTCTCACTTCAATTGGGTCTAAAACTTCGAAGGAATCAGGCGTGCGCACAAGGTGGGGTGAATTTACAATAGTGTATTTATTTAGTCCCACATTCTTGCCGCCCGGGTAATTCATGATGGTGTCGGTCCATACATATTCGCCGTTTACCAATTCGTATGTCACGCCTTCCTGGCCGATTTCAAAAAGGTCGGCGCCTTCTTTTGTATAGTGGGTGTCAAACCACATTACAGCGATTTCAGGATATTTGCACTTTGACGTAATATACGCTTCATATCTTCCGTTTCTCCAGTTTTTCTGCCTGAACCTTGCCTTGTCGCCCCTGTTTTCAACAGGATAGGGCGCTGCAACCACTTCAAAATCCCCAAAACCTACCGCAACGGAAGCCCCGACTTTGCCGCTGGTTAGGTATTCTGCGCGGCTGTCACCTGAACGGGTGTCAAATTCAGGGTCAATCAAACCTTCCTGATACCACTTGTTAAAGGTCTGCAAATACCTCTTATACCCTTCTTCCATCTGGCCGAATTTGATTTTTCCGTCCCTTCCTACAATAAATCCTTTGTTAACGTCAAACCCACCGATAAACACCCCAAATTCCCTTGTGGTGTCCCACCCCGGGTTATCCGCCATTAGGGGGATTTCTATCCCGTATTCCTTAAACGCCTTGAGCATGTGATACCAGTCATCAAAGGTTTCCGGTTTTTTCAAGTTTAAATCTTCCAACAAATCTTTTCTGATTAGCGGCCCGCCCCATGATTTTGCCTCAAAGGTAAACAGTTTCGGGAAACAGAACATATTTCCGCCGTCAGTTACGGTAAGCCTTCTTGCTTCCTCATCGGAAAGCCTTGCCTTTTGGTAATTTGGCGCGTATTCTTCAATCAATTCATTTAATCTTAAAATCTTTCCATCCTCAATTGCCTTGTCAGGGCCTCCCCCCGGCACAACGTTTGAGTTCACGGTTTCAATAATATCCGGAAGGTCGTCTGCAGCAAACATAATGGGAAGCTGCTCATGCCATACCCCCACAGGGTGCAAAAACTCAATTTCAACGCCGGTTTTTTCCTGCAAAACCCTGTATGTTTCAATTTCGGCATAATTGCTTACGGCGTTTGTCTTATCGTTTTTAACCCAATATGTAAGTTTGACAGGTTCATCGGTAACCCTGTATATTTTATCCGTAACCTGCGGTTTTTTAAGGCCCGTTTTTGCTTCTTTTTTCCCGCATGAGGAAACTGAAATAGCGATTGCTGCGGCCGATAAAACTATCAAAGTATTTTTCAGCAACCTTTTCCCTTTTTCCATTTTCTCCATCCTTTCTTAAAATAAATAATATGGAAAAAATCCATATTATACTTTATAATATATACCACACAAAAATATTAACACAGTTTATGTAAAAGTAAATAGTTTTTTTTGAATTTCATATTTAATTTTTGCTATTTTCCCCTAGTAATCTGCAAAAACACCCTTGTTATATATTTCATTTTATGATAATATACCCAATAGATTTTTACTGTTTTTGTATACGAATTATTTTAAATATGGAGGAATGAAAAGTGAAAATTACGAAACAGGAAACCGCGCATGTCGCGAACCTTGCAAAGCTTTACCTTTCTGACGAAGAAATTGAAAGCATGTCAAAAGACCTTGCAAGTATCATAGAATTTGCGGACAAGCTAAATGAACTGGACACTTCATCCATCGAGCCCTCAGCCCACGCTTTTGCCGTATTCAACGTGTTTAGGGAAGATGAAGTAACCGGCTCATATGACAAAGCGGAACTTTTAAAGAACGCGCCCTCCTCTGACGGGGACTGCTATCTTGTACCAAAGGTTGTTTTATAGAAGGGAGTTTTAACAATATGAAGCTATACACCCTAACAGCCCATGAAGCGGGCGGATTGTTAAGAAAAAAGGAAATCACTTCAGTAGAGCTTACAAGGTCAGTTCTTGATAGAATAAACGAAGTTGAAGATAAAGTCGGCGGATACATCACCATTTTGGAAGACGAAGCCATAAAAATGGCAAAAGAGGCTGACGAAAGGTTGCAAAAAGGCGAAAATGTACATGACTTAACCGGCATTCCTTTGGCTGTAAAAGACAATATCTGCACAAAGGACATAAAAACCACCTGCGCTTCCAAAATGCTTGAAAATTTCATTCCCCCCTATGACGCGGCAGTTTCAAAAAAATTAAAGGAAGAAGGCGTGGTCTATGTGGGCAAAGCCAACATGGACGAGTTTGCCATGGGCTCCACCACAGAGCACTCCTATTTTAAAAAGACAATAAACCCATACGGCGAAAACCGGGTGCCTGGCGGCTCCAGCGGCGGAAGCGCGGCAATTATCGCGGCCGATGAGGCTATCGCGGCACTAGGCTCCGACACAGGTGGCTCAATCCGCCAACCCGCGGCCCTCTGCGGCGTTGTAGGCCTAAAACCCACCTACGGCCTGGTTTCCCGTTTTGGCCTTGTTGCCTTCGCTTCAAGCCTTGACCAAATCGGGCCAATAACCAAAGACGTTACCGACTGCGCGATTTTACTTAACTCCATAGTATTCCACGATAAAATGGACTCCACTTCATTAAAAGTGGAAAAGCCTGACTATAAAGAGGCCCTAATTGACGACGTAAAAAACCTCAAAATCGGGGTTCCGAAGGAATATTTCGGCGAAGGCATTAGCGGCGAGGTAAAAGAAGGGCTATACAAAGCCATTGAAAAATTCAAGGAAATGGGCGCCCAAGTCGGCGAATGTTCCCTTCCAAGAACGGATTACGCCTTAAGCGCCTACTACATCATCTCCTCCGCGGAGGCTAGCTCAAACCTTGCCCGCTACGACGGAATAAGGTACGGTTACCGCGCAAAAGAATACACGGACCTAAACGACCTGTATTCCAAAACCCGCAGCGAAGGCTTCGGGGCCGAGGTAAAGAGAAGGATAATGCTGGGCACTTACGCCTTAAGCTCGGGCTATTACGACGCGTACTACAAAAAAGCCCAGCAGGTGAGAACCCTAATAAAGGAAGACTTTGATAAGGCCTTTGAAAAATTCGACGTGTTAATTACCCCCACAAGCCCCACCACAGCATGGAAAATCGGGGAAAAGACCCTATCCCCCACCGAAATGTATTTAGCGGACATCTGCACGGTATCCATAAATATCGCGGGGCTTCCCGCAATCAGTATCCCCTGCGGCTACTCAAGCGAAAACTTGCCAATCGGGATGCAGATTATCGGTAAACCCTTCGGCGAAAGCACAATCCTCCGCGCTGCATACGCTTTTGAAAAGTCCTTCAAAAATAATCTGATAAAACCCAATCTATAAGCGCAACATCCTTAAATTGAAAGGAATGAGATAGATGAAATACGAAACCGTCATCGGACTTGAAGTCCATGCCGAACTTTCAACAAAATCCAAAGCCTTTTGCGGCTGCCCCAATGAGTTTGGAAAACCGGAAAACACCCAATGCTGCCCCATCTGCACGGGTATGCCCGGGGTTTTGCCTGTTTTAAATAAAAAGGTGGTGGACTACTGCATAAAGGCAGGCCTAGCCACCAACTGCAAAATCACGCCTTACGGAAAGCAGGACAGGAAAAATTACTTCTATGCCGACCTTCCTAAAGCGTACCAAATCTCCCAGTATGACCTTCCAATCTGCAAAGACGGCTATGTTGAAATAAAAGTGGGGGACGAAACCAAAAGGATAGGAATTACCAGAATTCACATAGAAGAAGACGCGGGAAAACTAATGCACGACCCCCACGGCGGTACAAGGGTTGACCTAAACCGCTGCGGCGTGCCGCTAATTGAAATAGTAACTGAGCCCGATATGCGCTCACCTGAAGAAGCCTACATCTTTTTGGAAACCCTAAAGAGTATCCTTTTATATATCGGGGTTTCCGACTGCAAAATGGAAGAAGGTTCCTTACGCTGTGACATAAACCTCTCCGTAAGGCCCGTAGGTCAAAAAGAATACGGCACCCGCACCGAAATGAAAAACGTAAACTCCTTCAGCGCGGCCCTTCGCGCAATGCAGTATGAGCGTGACCGCCAAATTGAAGTGTTGGAAGAAGGCGGGGTAATCGAGCAGGAAACAAGAAGATGGGACGACGAGCGGGGCGAAAGCTATGCAATGAGAAACAAGGAAGACGCGCAGGACTACCGCTACTTCCCCGACCCCGACCTTATGCCCATAGTTATAGATGAAGAGTGGGTTGAAAGAATTAGGCAGACCTTGCCTGAACTTCCCCACAAAAAGCGGGAAAGGTATAAAGAAGAATACGGCCTTCCTGATTATGACGCCCAGTTTATCACAAATTCCAAAAAACTTGCGGACTTTTTCGAAGAATGTATCTCTTACGGCTCCGACCCGAAAACCGTAAGCAACTGGATTATGGGCGACATCAGCAAAATGCTAAACGATTTGGAACTTTCCCCTGAGGAAATCCCCTTCCCCGCAAAATACCTAAGCGATATGTTAGCTTTAATTGAGTCGGGGAAAATAAGCAACACCATAGGCAAAAAAATCTTAAAATTCATGTTTTCCGAAAACAAATCCCCTGATGTAATCGTAAAAGAGCACAACCTAATCCAAATCAGCGACGAAGGCGCGATTTTAGAACTTGTAAAAGACGTGCTAGCTAAAAACGAAAAATCCGTAAATGACTACAAGAGCGGGAAAACCAACGCTTTCGGCTTTTTGGTTGGCCAGTGCATGAAGGCAAGCCAGGGAAAAGCAAACCCGCAGATTATCAATAAATTGCTTAAGGAATTATTGGATAAATAATAAATATCCCCCCGAAAAACGGGGGGATATTTCATTTTCAAGCCCATCCCTGCCGCTTACGTTAACGCACAAGTGCGTTACTTGCTAGCCGTAACGGGTCTTTGTGGGTGTTGAGGGGTTAATCTCTTTTTAACCAAGCGAGTGCCGCGTAGTTTTCGTAATAAAAAACCGGAAAGGCTGACCTTTCCGGTTTTTTTCTGCCTAATTTTCTTTTAGCGCCTTAAGCAAGGTTTCCGTGATTAAAAGGGCCAAAACGCAGCCAATCACAGCGGTAATAAGCTGCGGTATCCCCATGGACTGAATAAGCACATTTATTTTTTGTTCTGGCAGGTTTACAAAGCTTTTGATTACATATGTTGCAACATTTGAAATCACAACCCATTTTAAAACCGCGCCCACCGCAAGTGAAATATATTTATTCTTCTTGTAAAAGTACGCCACAATCAACGACAGCACCAAATTCCCCGCCGCAATGGGGATGATAATAAGCGGGTTTGGCAAAAAGCCCTGCATAAAAGCAACAACCGGTGTAATAATACTTATTATCGCCGCCGCGAAGGGGCCCACAATAATACCTGCGATTACTAAAACCAAATTAACCAAAGAACCAATTAAAAGCGACTGGTTGGGCCAGTTTCCAATAAAAGGTATAAGCCTTAAGCTTTGAAACACCAACGCCAAAGCCAATAAAACGGCCGACCTTGTTAGTTTTTTAGTGCTCATAAAATCCCTTCTTTCTAATAATATCCACAAATTAGATAATACACCTAAATTTATGATTTTTCAATAGATTGCGCAAATTTCAGTACAAGTATATAAAAAAGGCCAAATGTAAATAATACAAATATAACTAATAATAACAATGTATTCACTAAAAGGATACACGAATGGAGGTTTTATGATGAAGGCAATTATAATGGCAGGTGGAGAAGGTACAAGACTCAGGCCTCTTACCTGTGACAAATCAAAGCCAATGGTACCTGTCAGAAATATGCCTGTGATGGAGCATATCATAAATTTGCTAAAAAGCCATGGAATTTATGATATTGCTGTGACGTTACAATATCTACCCGACTCCATCATAAACTATTTCAAGGACGGAAAGGATTTCGGCGTAAACCTTACTTATTTTACTGAACATACCCCACTAGGCACTGCCGGAAGCGTAAAAAACGCTGAAAGCTTTTTAGACGGGGATTTTTTAGTTATAAGCGGCGACGCGCTTTGCGATGTAAATTTAAAAGACGCCATAAACTTTCACTATGAGAAAAAGGCGGATGCCACAATTGTGCTAAAAAGCGTGCCGGTTCCTTTAGAGTACGGGGTTGTTGTAACGGACAACGAAGGCAGGATTGAAGGTTTTATTGAAAAACCTCAGTGGAGTGAAGCCTTTTCCGATACGGTGAATACAGGAATTTACATCTTAAACCCGAAAGTCCTCACCCTTTTTGGCAAAAACGAAAAATACGACTTTGCAAAGGATTTATTCCCCCGCCTTTTAAAAGAAGGTTACAGATTATATGGCTACGTCACCAACGGCTACTGGTGCGATATTGGGGATTTGAATGTGTACAGGCACTGTCATTACGACGTTTTAGATAAAAAGCTTTCGATTCAGCCCCAGGGCTTAATGATTGCCCCCGACGTATACGCGGACCAGGGCGCGATAATTGAAGAAGGCGCAATACTTAAAGGCCCCTCCTATATCGGGAAAAACACCCATATCCAAAAAGGGGCGGTTATAGACTCCTATACCACCATAGGGGACAACTGCTTTATTGCCCAAAACGCGTCAATTAAGCGAAGCGTAATCTGGAATAACGTGACCATCGGGCAAAACGCCCAAATCAGGGGAAGCGTTATCTGCGACAAAGTTACCATAAAGGCAAATTCCTCAATCTTTGAACAATCCGTAATCGGCTGCGGCACAGAAATCGGGCAGGACGTAATCATTAAACCCTCAATTAAAATCTGGCCCTATAAAAAAGTAGAGGACAAAAGTATCGTAAGCTCCAATTTAATCTGGGGCACAAAACATACAAACACCATTTTCGGCTACCGGGGCATTGAAGGCGAAATCAACGTGGACATAACCCCCGAATTTGCCTCCCGCCTAGGCTGCGCGGTGGGTACCGTATTTTCCGACAAAAACGTGGCAGTGGCCTCCGACGGCTCACCATGCGCCATTATGCTTAAAAACGCGCTGATTTCAGGGCTTTTGTCATCAGGGGTCAGGGTCTCCGACATGGGTGAACAAACCCTACCCATAACCCGCTCGGGAATAAGGTTTTATTCCCTCGACTACGGGGTTCACGTTGCCATTCAAAAAGTTGGCGATACCGACAGGGTATTTATTGACATCCTTGACAGGTTCGGCGCAAACGTGGACTATGAAACCGAGCGCAAAATTGAAAGCATTTTTATGCGGGAGGAATTCACAAGGGCAAGGGGCGAAAACATACATGAAATTGAGGACAATTACGAGTACAAACTCTATTACTTAAAAGAAGTAATAAATTCCACCCACAGCAGGGATTTCGGCTTTAATTTCCTTGTTCAAACCTCATCCGACTGGGGACAAAGGCTGATTTCATCCGCCGCGGCGGACTTAAAATGCAACGTAAAAATCATTAAAACCCCCATTGATTTTTCAGACATCCCAAGAGTTGGCGCCTTTGCCAAGGAGGTCGCCCAAAAGTACGATTTCGGCGCGATTTTTGACCCCTCCTGCGAAAAAATGATACTTGTGGATGACACAGGAAGGATTATTGCCGATGATTTATACATTTCCCTAATTTCACTAATCACCATGCGCTCATACAAGGGCGCGGTCATTGTCCTTGAAATCACAGCCCCAAAAACCATAGATATACTTGCCCAAAAATACGGGGCAGCGCTAAAGAGAACCAAAGCCTCACCCCTTGAAGTTATGAGCGCTCTTCACAGCGTTGAGTCAAAAGAGTTAAGGGACCAGTTCCTATACAGGTATGACGCAGTGTCAGCCCTAATTAAAATAATGGATTTTTTAAAGAAAAACAATTTAAAACTCTCCCAGCTTGTGGATGAAATCCCGGAATTCCACTTAAGCAAAGGGGAAGTTGACTGCTCTTTTGACGCAAAAGGTAAAGTCATAAGAAAAATAATTGACGAATACCGCGGTAAAAAAATCGACCTCACCGAAGGGGTCAGGATTGAAAACGAAAAAGGCTGGGTACTAATCCTTCCTGATAACAAAAGGCCGGTCTGCCGCGTAATATCCGAAGGCGTGACGGAAGAATACGCAAAGGAACTTACGGATATTTTCCTGACAAAAGTAAAGGATATCGCCGACAAGGAAAAGGACGAAAAAGAATAAAATCCACTAATACAATATCCACAACTAAAACAGGCGCAGCCAAACGCTGCGCCATATTTTTTGGAAATTCACGCCTAAAAACAGCTAAACTTATAATCTTTACTTATTATTAACTTTTATTAAGCCCCTGCTTTTAAAAATTACAATAAAAACGCGCGTTTCAAACACAAATGCGTAAACCCTCTTTAAAAAACCCCAAAAAAGCGCATCCGTATAGATGCGCTTTTTTGGGGAGGTGCTTCCTTCCAACGCCCGTTTTAGTTTAGGAAATTTTCCAAGGTCTTTTGCGCTTCCTCGTAATCTTTTATAAATATCCCCTTCTTTATAAGCTCAATATCTTCATGCCTTAACCTTTCAGAGGGCGTTTCGGTTAAGTTTACCAAAACCGTGGAATTGTCGTTGTAAACCTCAAATAAGGCAACATGCCTTTCATACTCCCTGATTAAATACCCCACTTTTTCCCTCTCCCGGGTGGGGACGGGGCTTGGCGTAATATCCGCCACCGCCACATTTATAACTTCCTCATCTTCCCCCAAACTTTCCACAGGGGGCGCCTTCACTTGTCTTATGCCGAAAAAATACCCGAAAACAGTGCACAACAAAAATACCAGCACAAAGGATATATAAAGCAAAACTTTTTTATTTTTCAATAACCACCCATCCTTTCTGACCTTTTAATACAAGCCCTTTTATGTACTTTTTACATGGATTATGCCCATAATTTTCCATTTTTATTCACAAAATTAATCTTTGTAATACTTTTTTAATTCTTTTGGTGTACAATGATAAAAGGATGTTTGTGTGCTAAAAATTAACAGCTGCTTAAAATCAAAATTTCCGATATACTGACATTTTGATTTTGGCATCTAACCACTGACTAAAGGAGGTCAAAATGTGAAAAGGTTTGTGAAGGTATTTTTCAAAACGTTCCTCATAACCGTCCTGATAGCAGTATTGGCTTTTTCCGGGATTGTTGCCGGTTATATACTAAGCTTTATTGCCACCTCAACCGAAATTAATGTTGACAATTTAAGGATGAACCTTTCTTCCATCGTGTATTACCAAAACGAAGAAGGCGAATACAAGGAACTTGAAAAACTCTATGACGACCAAAACAGGGTGTGGGTCGACATTGAAAAAATCCCCAAATATATGAAAGACGCCTTTATCAGCATTGAAGACGAAAGGTTTGAAAAACATAAGGGCTTTGACATAAAAAGAATTATCGGCGCGGTTTTAAATTACATCAAACTAAGGCGCCCCTCCTATGGCGCAAGCACCATAACACAGCAGCTTGTAAAAAACATTACCGGCGATGATGAAGTTACATTAAGGAGAAAAATTCAGGAAATTTACAGGGCGTATAAGCTTGAAAAGCAGCTTACAAAGGACGAAATATTAGAACTTTATTTAAACACCATATACCTCGGCCAGCAGTGCAATGGCGTGCAGTCCGCGGCAAATACTTATTTTGGCAAAAACGTTTGGGAATTATCCTTGGCCGAGTGCGCCTCTATTGCGGGAATAACCCAGTACCCAAGCAAATACGACCCGTTTATAAACCCCAAAAACAACAAAGACCGCCAGCTGGTCATCTTAAAAAAGATGTTAGAACTAAATAAAATCTCACAGGAAGAGTATGAAAAGGCCAAAAACGAAGAGCTGGTATTTAAAAAGCAAAAAGAAGACAAGGTTATCAGCAAATACTCCTATTTTGTCGACACCGTAATTGAAGACGTAATAAAGGACTTGCAGGAACAAAAGGGATATTCAAAGACCATCGCCACTAAAATGCTTTATTCAGGTGGGCTGCAGATTTACACCACCATTGACCCGAAAGTCCAGGCGGTAATGGACGAAGTGTATAAAAATGATGAAAACTTCCCTAAAACCAAAGGGGACAAGGTATTGCAGTCCGCCATGATAGTTATAGACCCATACACAGGCCATATCAAAGGCATTGTAGGGGGACGGGGCGAAAAAACCGCAAGCAGGACGCTAAATCGGGCAACCCAGACCACCCGCCAGCCCGGCAGTGCCATAAAGCCAATCGCCGTGTACGCCCCTGCTTTGGAATACGGGCTTATCACGCCGGCGACAACGGTTGAAGACGCCCCCATAACCATAGGAAACTGGACCCCGAAAAACTCTTACAGCGGCTATAAAGGATGGGTCAGCGTCAGGGACGCGGTTATCCAGTCCATGAATATTCCCGCGGTAAAAGTGTTGGACGAATTAACCGTTGACACATCCTATACGTTTTTAACAAAAAATTTAGGAATTACAACCCTTGTTGAAAAAGACGTGAGGGCAAACAACAAAGTCCTCACGGACAAAAACCTCGCGTCCTTGGCTCTTGGCGGCCTTACCGACGGCTTAACAGTGAAAGAGTTAACCGCGGCCTACATTCCTTTTGTAAATAAAGGGCTTTACTTAAAACCCGTAACCTATACAAAAGTAACCGACAAGGACGGAAAAATTATTTTAGAAAACAAGATTGACGCAAAGGTTGCCATGAGCGAAAGCACCGCGTATTTAATGACCAGCATGTTAAGCGACGTTGTAACCAGCGGGACAGGCACCAGCGCATATTTTAAAGGGGTGCCAATCGCGGGTAAAACAGGGACAACCTCCGACAACTACGACCGCTGGTTTGTGGGATACACCCCCTATTACGTAGGCGGGGTATGGTTTGGCTACGACACCCCGTCATCCATCAGCGGGATTAGCGGGAACCCTGCCGCGTCAATTTGGAAAAAGGTCATGGAAAAAATCCACGAAGGCAAAAGCGGCAAATCTTTTAACCAGCCAAGCGGCATTATAAAAGCCGAAGTTTGCAGGGATTCAGGGCTATTAGCGGGCGACTTGTGCGCCTCCGACAGCCGCGGGAGCAGGGTTAAAACCGAAGTTTTCAAGCGCGGCACCGCGCCTAATAAGCGCTGCGACATACATCAGGAAGTAACGGTTTGCTTAGATAGCGGCAAAATCGCAAATGACACCTGCGTAAACACCCAAAAAGAAGTAAGGGCTGTAAGGGAGGACACCCCCGTCTGCGATATTGTCCACGAAAACCCGGTCCCCCAGATAGATTTGGACAATACCAAAATTGAAAACACCAATCAAAACGGCGCAACAAACGGGTCAGCGGGCCAGCAAAACACCACTTCAGCCACACAAACAAACGGCCAGGCCGGCCAAAGGAGCGCAGATGAACCAGCTAAACCCCAAAACCAAAATACAACCCGCGATACCCAAAACCAGACTAAAAATAATTCCATTATTGTTGAGGAAAACTAAATAAAAAATGCTTGCCTTGCGCAAGCATTTTTTGCGCCATCCAACCCGCCTACCCCCTATAAATTTAGTGATAAAATGTTAGAAGTTTTGTATTATTTATAAGAGTTGTATTTACACCTTGTTTGTGATAAGATAAAGAAAAACCTAAGAAGCTGAAAGGTATGGTATTTGATGGATAACTATTGTGAGTATATGGTAAGCAGGAAAAAAAGCGCAAAGGATTACGCATTTGTCGCAGGCCTTTATGTTTTGGCGGCAGTTATATCCTTTTTCGCGCTGGCTGTAAAATACATCGGCGTCTTTATTTGCGCCGCCGCATTTTACGGCGCTTATTATTTCTCCCAAAACGCCTTCAAGGAATTTGAATACATCCTGACAGGCACGGATATTGACGTTGACTTAATTATCGCCAAAAGCAGGCGGAAAAGGCTTTTGTCTTTAGAGGGAAACGAAATAACCTTAATTGCCGGCGTAAACGACGAAAGGCACAGCCACCGCCAAAAAGAGCACTACGATAAAGTCATAGACGCCCAAAGCCATTACAACAACAGCGAAGTATACTTTGTCACATTTGAAAAAGACGGAAAAGGCATACTGTATTTTGAGCCAAGCGATAAAATGCTTGAAATGTTAAAAAAGCAAATGCCCAACAAAGTTTTTATAAAGACAAAATAACAGGAAGGAATTAATATGATTGCCGGAATTGGCACGGATATAGTAGAGGTAAAACGGATAAAAAGGTTAATTCAAAACTCCAAATTTTTAAACAGATGCTTTACCGAAAAAGAAATTGAATACTTTAAAAGCAGAAACCTAAACCCACAAACCATTGCCGGCGCCTTTTGCGCAAAAGAAGCCTTTTCAAAAGCCATAGGCACCGGGATACGCTTTCCGTTTAAGGCGGTTGAAGTCCTGCACGACGGATTGGGAAAGCCTTATATCTCCACAAAACTAAACTGTGAATATTCCTTTCATTTAAGTATCAGCCACACAAAGGAGTACGCTTTAGCTTTTGTTATCGCGGAAAAAAGTAATGCGAGGTAAATAAAATGAAGCTAGTGTCTACCGTTGAAGAAATGAAAAAGGCGGAAAACGCGGCAATTGAAATGTCCATACCAGGCATAGTGCTTATGGAAAACGCCGCGCTCGGCGTTATAAAACACACCTGTGGCGCTAAAAGCGTCAGGGTTTTTTGCGGCAAGGGAAATAACGCCGGGGATGGGTTTTGTATCGCAAGGCACTTATATAATAAAGGCGTAGATGTGGAAGTTATCTTGGTTTCTGAGCCAGAATTCCGGGGAGACGCCCTCACAAATTACAACGCCATTGTGAACATGGGCGTAAAAATCACCCCTTTTTCCCAAATATATCCTAAAAGCGTTGACCTGATTATCGACGCCATATTCGGCACGGGATTAAACCAGGATGTTCGAGGGGTTTATAAAGAAGCAATAGATTATATAAACAGCCAGCCGTGCCCTAAAATCGCAGTTGATATCCCCAGCGGGATTAGCGCGGACAGCGGCGAAATTTTAGGCTGCGCTGTAAAAGCCGACAAAACCATAACCTTCGGGATGTATAAATACGCCCATTTCCTGTATGACGCAAAATACTACTGCGGGAAAGTCTATCTTGAGGATATCCAAATCCCGGAATCCGCCACGGAAAATATAAAGACCTATATCTTTGACCAAAAAGACGCCGCAAATCTTTTGCCCGCGCGGAAGGAAAATTCCCACAAAGGCACCTTCGGGCGGCTTTTGGTAATAGGCGGCTCAAACAACATGCCGGGGGCCCCCCTGCTTTGCGCAAATGCGTCCCTTAGGTCGGGTTGCGGCATAACAGTGCTTGCCCTTCCCCATTCCGCCGCAAAAAAGGTGAGCCCTTCTGAGCTAATCCTCCTACCTTTGCCTGAAGACGGGGGCGCAATTTCCTATGACGCCATAGGCGGGCTACAAAACGAGCTTAAAAACTCAAACGCAGTTGCCATAGGCTGCGGCATGGGTCAAAGTGAAGGCGCTTATAAAGTTTTGGAATACATTTTAAACAACTATGAAAACCCCATCCTGATAGACGCGGATGGTTTAAATGTTTTAGCAAAAAATTTAGGTTTGCTAAAACGCGCGAAATCAAAAAACATTGTGCTTACCCCGCACCCCAAGGAATTTTCAAGGCTGTCGGGGCTTTCTGCGGATGAAATCTTAAAAAACCCATACAAATGCGCAAGGGAATTTAGCAGTGCTTATAACGTAAACGTAATACTTAAAGGCGCCCACAGCGCGATTGCCACAAAAGACGGCACAACCTACATCTCCCCCTTTGCCACCAGCGCCCTATCCAAAGCCGGAAGCGGGGACGTTTTAAGCGGCATAATCTCATCCTTGCTTGCCCAAGGCCTATCCCCTGAGCACGCCTGCCTTTTAGGCGTGACCATTCATGGTTTATGCGGAGTATTAGCACAAATGGATTATTCAGCATACTCTGTAATTGCGACAGACCTAATCAATTTCATACCAAAAGCAATCAAACAACTACAAAATCAGGGGGTTAATTAATGCAGACATATAATATCTATCACAAACACCGCGCGTGGGCAGAGGTTGACCTTGGCATCATCGCCCAAAACATCAGGGAAATCAGAAAATACACAAACAAGTCCGCAAGGATAATGGCCGTTGTCAAAGCCGACGCTTACGGGCACGGGTATCTGGAGGTCTCAAAAACACTTTTGGAAAACGGCGCCGACACCTTAGGGGTAGCCTTGCTTGATGAAGCCATACAGTTAAGAAAACACGGGATAGACTCCCCCATTATAATTTTAGGCGCCACAAACCCTGTATTAAGCGAGGATTTGGTGAAATACTCCATAATCCCCACCGTGTTTAACGAAGAACTCCCAAGGGAACTTTCTAAAGCGGCAACAAAACTGGGGAAAAAAGCAAAAGTACATATCAAAATTGACACTGGTATGAACAGGGTCGGGTTTTTATCAAACGACCCTGACTCTGTGAGAAAAGTCATTGAAATTGCAAAGCTTCCCAACATAGAAATTGAAGGAATTTTTACCCATTTTGCTTGTGCAGACGATGAAAAGGAAGACCCCTTTACCCTAATGCAGTTTGAGCGTTTTATGGATTTTATCAGAAAACTTGAAAAAGAAGGCGTATATATCCCCGTTAAACACTGCTGCAACAGCGCAGCGCTTTTGCGTTTCCCAAACATGCATTTGGATATGGTAAGGCCGGGCATAATACTATATGGGCATTATCCAAGCAAAGACACCAACAAAAATCAAATAAAACTTCAAAGCGCAATGTCACTAAAAGCGATAATTACACATATAAAAGATATTGAGAAGGATGAACGCATAAGCTACGGTGGCATATACCGCTGCGACAGCAAAAAAACCATCGCCACCATACCAATCGGATACGCCGACGGATATTCAAGGATACTCTCGGGAAAGGTATCCGTGCTGGTGGGAGATAAAAAAGTTAAAAATGTTGGTCGAATTTGCATGGATCAATGTATGTTAGACGTTACAAATGTACAAAATATAAATGTAGGTGACGAGGTTGTCCTCTTCGGCACGAAAAATGGTAACTCCATCGATGTAGAGGAGCTTGCGGAGATAATGGGTACCATCAATTACGAGGTACTCTGCGTCATTGGAAAAAGAATACCAAGAGTTTACATACAAGACGGCCTTATCGTCGATGTATTAAACTATTTGGTATAAAATACATTTGACGAATCCGCATGTTTGGGTATATACTTTAATATATACAAGGGCTGTTTTGGGATTTCTGTTTCCTAAAATGCCTTTGTAGCCCAAAAATCCTTACACGATTGGGGGTTAGCATTTTGTCGGAGCATAAGAAAATCTTAATCAGCATTCCCGAGAAGCTGCTTTCTGATGTTGACTCCATAGTTGCAAAAGAAAAAACCAACAGAAGTGAGTTTGTCAGGGAAGCAATGAAATTTTACATCAAGGAAAAACGCAAAATCGAAATACGGGAAATGATGAAGAAGGGATATCAAGAAATGGGCAAAATTAACCTCGAAATATGCAATGAATGTTTTGAGGCCGATGACGAACAACAACTCAGCTACGAGCAAAAATTAGCGGAGTGTGAATAATGTGATTGTTAAGCGAGGGGATATTTTTTACGCAGATTTAAGTCCGGTCATAGGATCGGAACAAGGTGGGGTTAGGCCTGTGCTAGTTGTGCAAAATGACATTGGGAACAAATACAGCCCCACAGTCATTGTCGCAGCTATCACTAGCCAAATCAACAAGGCAAAACTTCCCACCCACACAGAAATAGACGCTCAAACTTATGGCCTGGCAAAAGACTCTGTCATTTTGCTGGAGCAAATCCGCACCATTGACAAAAAAAGGCTTCGCGAAAAAATCGGAAGTTTGGACTCTGAACTTATGGAACAAGTTAACGAAGCGCTTCTCATAAGTTTTGGGCTAAACGAATACACAGGAGGATAGGATGAAAAAATTAATTTACTGGGTTTTATTAATTTTTCCACTTATTTTTATTGGTGCATTTGCAGCAGACCCTGGAAGTGAGGGCGACCCTCTTATTTCTAAAAGCTATATCGATTCAGTCCTCATGCCTCAGATTATGCAATACATAAATGAAGCAGGTGGTACTGACACCTTTAGTGTTGTATCCGTCGAAAAAGGAATGACCCTTGTGGGGGAAGCCGGCTGCGAAATGATTTTAAGGTCGGGTTCCGGCACTATAATCGCAACACAAAAAGGCGGGATTGCAGATGTAACCTCAGGGATTGACCTTCAGACAAATGAAAAAGCACCGAGTAACCACCTTCTCATCGTACCCCTGTCTGACGGCAGAGGAATTTACGCGGAAAGCGACATGCTTGTTATGGTAAAAGGTAAATACACAATAAAATAATATTTTTTAATTAAAGCTTTAGGCATTACCTAAAGCTTTTTTTATTTTAGTCTTATACAATTTAACTTTATGTTGCCAAAATTTTGCGTGTTTGATATAATTATTGTAACTTTTAAGCATTATATAAGGATGTGAAAAAATGAACAGTTTTAAAGTTTTACATACTGCGGACATCCATTTTGATACACCTTTTGAGTCCATCCCTGCAAATATCGCACATCTTAGAAAGGACGATGTGTTTAAGTCTTTTTCAAAACTAATTGACCTTGCAAAAGAAGAAAAAGTTGACGCAATTTTAATTGCCGGGGACCTGTTTGACAGCCAGTATGTAAAACCTATGACCATAAAGTATCTTCAAAACATCTTTTCAAAAATCCCTGAAATAATGGTCTTTATCGCCCCAGGGAACCACGACTACATAAACGAAAATTCCATATTTAAGACCATTGAATTTCCCCAAAACGTGTATGTTTTTAAAGGGGATATGGAAAGGGTAAGGCTTAAAGACAAAAACGTCTCAATTTACGGCGCTGCATTCACTTCCCAATTTGTCAATGAAAGCCTGCTTAAAGGTTTTAGCGCGGATGATGAAAACGAAATAAATATCGGCGTAATACATGGAACTATTATCACTTGCGGCGAATACAACCCCATGGCGCCTTCTGACATTGAAAACTCAAAACTGGATTATCTGGCCCTTGGCCATGTCCATGAGTATTTGGGCGCTACTAAATTTGGCAAAACCACCTGCTGTTACTGCGGCACCTTAGAAGGCAAAGGCTTTGACGAAGCGGGCGAAAAAGGGGCGGTTATTTGTGAAATCTCAAAGGAAAATATAAGCGTGCGCTTTATCCCCCTTTGCCAAAGGCAGTATATAAACTTAAAATGCGATATATCAGAGGCAAAAACCTATGACGACATCGTTGAAATTATAATAAATAACATGGGAAAGGACAGAGAAAAACACTTATACAAAATCATTTTGGAAGGTGAAGTCGACAAGGATCTTCACATAAACACCAACATTTTATGCCAGCGGCTGCAAAATGAAACCTTCTTTGTAAAAATTGAGGACAAAACCAGCATCCGGCTGGATTTAGGCTCACTTGCAAACCTGCCGGGATTAAAAGGCGCTTTTGTGAGGGAACTTTTGGAAAAATCCGGCGACCCCCATTTTAAAGAGGCTCTAAAACTAGGCTTTTTAGCTTTTGACGGGGCAAAACTTGAAGAAATTATATAAACTTCCCTATTTTTTTAGAAGGTGAAAAAATGAAAATTAACAGCTTAAACATAGCAAGCTTTAAAAAATTCAAAGATAAAAAAATTGATTTTTCAAATGGCCTGAATCTTGTAATTGGCAATAACGAGTCGGGGAAGTCAACAATTATGGCCTTTATTAAAGTAATGCTTTTCGGTTTTGGCTCAAAATCCGACCGTGAAAAATATGTACCGTGGGACGGCGCGGCAGTTTTTGGGGAAATGGAAATTGAGCATGGCAACACTACATATATAATAAGCCGTAAAATGGGCAAAAGCAAGGCCTATGACAAGCTTGACATAATTGATAAACAAAGCGGGAAAAAGCTGGATTTGTCAGTTGAAAACCTTCTTTCAATATCGGAGGAAACCTTTTTAAAAACCGTATTTGTTGACCAGCTGGCTTGTGTGTTTGACAAAAAAGGAACTGATGAAATGGCAACAAAACTCAGGAATTTGAGCGAAAGCCTGGATGAAGACATTTCCTACGAAAACGCCAGGGAAGCTTTGGAGAGTTTGCAAAGGTTTCTTGTCCACAAACGTGGAAACGGCGGAAAAATTTCTGAGATTGAAGAAAAAATAATCCATATAGACAGCCAGATTAACTATTTAAAAAGAAAACACGACGAGTTAAACTCCTGTCAAATCGAAATTAAAAACGCAAAAGAAAGGCTTGAAAACCTAAAGCAGGCAAGGTCTAAAATCCAAGCCCAAAAAAAATTGGCCCAAAAAGCGAATTATTACGCCATCTACACAAGCCAAAAAAACCTGGCGGAAAAAATAAAACTAAACATTTTGGACTTGGAAAACAAAATTTCCGAAACCCAAAACAAGCTAAATGAGCTTGAAAAGTTTAAAAACGCGGATAATGTGGCTTTTCATAAAATTGAAAACAATCAGGAATTAAAAATTGAGCATACAAAATTGAGCGAAAAAATAAAATATTACAGCCTCTTTTTTATACTTTCCCTTTGCGTGACTTTGGCGTTTTGCGCGCTTTGTGTTTTTTATAAAAGGGTATTTGCCTTCACCCTCCCGCCTTTTGTGGTATTAACAATATATTTTTCAATAGGAAGGTCAAATATCAAAAGGAAAGTAAAAATTTTGGAAGAAAGCATATCCCGGATTAATGAAATGGAAGAAGAAAACCAAAACATATTAAATAGCTTTAACTCAAGTTCCATCGAAGAATTCAATTTTAAGAAAAACGAATACCTAAAGCTGGATGCTGAAAATTTAAATTTAAATAATAGATTAAAAGAGCAAAAAGGCGAATATGACAGGGTATGTATTGAAATCGAGCGCTTAAAAGTGGAAATTACAAAAACCTTCGGGGAATTTTCGCCCCATGAGGGGGAAATTAACTACGAATATGAAAAAGAACAAGAGGATAAGATAAATGATGAAATAGTAGAATGTGAGAGGAAAATCGCGTCACTGACTGAAAAAATTTCATCCCTTGAAACAGAAACATCAAAAATTGATGACTTCTTCAGTGAAAAAAACGCGCTGTCTGAGCTTAGGGAAAAATACGTCAATACCTATATGGCGGCAAATTTGGCAATTGAGGCGCTGGATAAGGCAGCAAGCGACTTATCTAAAAACTTCACGCCAAAACTAAACGAAAAGGCAAGCCAGATTTTTGAAAAAATCACAAAGACAAACAGGCCCTTAATTATTTCTTCCGACTTTGACATAAACGTTTCCGACAAAACAACCAAAGAAATAGACAATTTTAGTTTTGGCACAATAGACCAGGCCTATTTTTCTTTGCGAATGGCGCTTTCCGACATTTTATTCGGCGGCTTTCCCCTGATTTTGGATGACCCGTTTTTGCAGTATGATGAAGACAGGCTAAAGCAGGCTTTGGACTATTTGGTTTTTATATCCCGAAACAGGCAGGTTATTTTGTTTACCGCAACGGAATATGACGTTGACAGCAGTTTTGCAAAAATTATAAAATTGTAATGGACAAAATCAATATCTTATAATATACTTTTGAAAAAACCCCTCTTTGTAATTTTGAAAGGAGTGAAAAAATTGGTTTGCAAAATGGAAACCCAGCTAGGCTCAATTTATATCAGCCAAAACGCAATTGCGCGGATTGCCGGCTCATTAGCTAACAAATGCTACGGTGTTGTTGGCATGACATATAAAAACACTGCCGACGGTATTGTAAGCTTACTAAAAGGCGACAAAATAACAAAGGGAATTAAAGTGACCCTTGATGACAACAAACTTGTTTTAGATATGCACATTATGGTGGAATACGGGGTAAATATTAACGCAGTATGTGAAAGCATATCAAGCAGTGTAAAATACCAGCTCAAGGAAATGACTGGTTTTGAAGTATCCGCTGTCAACATTTATGTTGACAGTATCAGGGTCAACGACTAATAAACAGTCATTTTAACAAGGAGGATTAAAGTCTTGATAAATTCAGTAAACTCAAGTTTATTCTGCCAAATGGTAGTATCTGGCGGAAACAACCTTGAAAACAATAAACAATTAGTAAACGCCTTAAACGTATTCCCTGTACCGGACGGCGATACAGGCACTAATATGTCTTTGACCTTTTTCTCCGCGGCAGCGGAAGTGTCCAAAAAGGAATTTGAAAAAATTTCCGACGCGGCTGATTTAATCGCTTCAACTACCCTAAGAAGCGCCCGCGGGAATTCAGGCGTTATTCTTTCACAGATTTTCCGCGGTTTTGCAAAAGGGCTTAGCGGAAAAGAAGCGGCAACTATTAAAGATTTTGCAGCTGCGCTAAAAAGCGCCAGCGATACCGCATACCGCGCGGTTATGAAACCCACGGAAGGGACAATTCTGACCATTATCCGCACAATGGCAGCCGCGGCAAATGAATATAACAAAGATGAAGATTTCACTGCCTTTTTTGAACACATAATTAACGCAGGAAACGACGCCTTAAACAAAACCCCCGACCTTCTCCCCCTTCTAAAGCAGGCAGGGGTAGTTGACGCGGGCGGCAAAGGGCTGTTAATAATCTTTGAAGGCATGCTCCACCTTTTAAAATACGGCGAGATAATCGAGCTTTCCGATAAAACCGTGCTTGATGTATTCATACCCAGCCAGGCGGAAGTGCCCGCGGAAGATATTAAATACGGCTACTGCACGGAATTTATCATAAACAAGAAAAACTACGGGGTTTCAACCGAAAAATTCAAAGCCGCAATCTCTGAAAAAGGCGACAGCATGCTTGTAATTGACGAACTTGACATTATAAAGGTGCATATCCACACCAACAACCCCGGCTTCGTAATTGAAAAAGCCTTAGAAATCGGGGAACTTGTAAACATAAAAATTGACAATATGCGTATGCAGCACAGAAACATTATCGGGCAGGAAGCCCACAAGGAAGAAGTCAGCGCGAAAGTCTCCGACACCCAAAAGGAATACGGCATTATTTCCGTAGTTGCAGGGGAAGGCGTAAGCAATGTGTTCTCCGAACTAGGCACCGATATTGTGCTTTCAGGTGGCCAGACCATGAACCCCAGCACGGAGGACATCCTAAAATGCATTACCAATCTCAACGCAAAAGAAATATTTATCCTTCCCAACAACAAAAACATAGTGCTGGCTGCAAACCAGGCAAAGGAATTGTCCGAAAAGAGCGTTACCGTAATCCCATCCCACACAATCCCCCAAGGCTTGAGCGCACTGCTTGCCTTTGACCCCACAGCTTCCAAGGAAGAAAACGAGGTCGCTATGAATAATGCCATGATCAAGGTAAAAAGCGGAAGCATAACCTATGCTGTCAGGGATACAAATGTGGACGGGTTTGAAATAAAAGAAGGGGATTACCTAGGCTTAACCGACGGCAAAATTACCCATACATCAAAAGACAAAATCCAGCTTTTTAAAGACCTTCTATCTTCAATCTACAATGACGGCTGTGAGGTAATCACCGTATTTTACGGCGAAGATGTCAGCGAAGAAGAAGCCCAAAGCATTAAGGAATACATCGAAGAAAACTACCCCGACTGCGACTTATTATTCTACAACGGCGGCCAGCCGGTATACTCTTACATCTTATCCGTTGAATAGCTCAAAATCTAAAGGAGCTGTTTAATTTGAACGATTTTTTGGATTTGGATATAAAAAGTGTCAAAGGCGTGGGGGAAAAAACCGCAAAACTGTTTTCAAAAATCGGTGTAAACACGGTGGGCGACCTTTTGTACTATTTCCCCCGCCGCATTGAAGACAGGACCAATTTTAAAAAAATTAAAGAAGTTTTTGACAGGGAAACAGTGTGCATAAAAGCCACTGTTTTTTCTGACATTTCTTCTAACATAGTGAGAAAAGGGCTAATCATACATACAGCCATTTTAAAAGATGACACGGGTATTATAAACGCGGTTTGGTACAATAATAGCTATGTAAAGACTTCGCTTAAAAAGGGAAAAGAATACATTTTTTACGGACAAGTTACCCACAAATTCAACAAATGGGAAATCCAAAGCCCAATCTGGGAAGAAGTGGGCAAAAACCTCTATTTGGGAAGGCTTTTGCCAGTTTACCAGCTGACAAAATCCCTAAACCAGAAAACCATACAAAAGGCGGTCTTGGAAGTCCTTCCATACGCAGATAAAATAACCGACACCATGCCTTCAGAAATAAAGGCTAAATATAACCTTGCCCAGCTTTCCTTTGCCCTAAAAAACATACACTTTCCCAAAGACATAAAATCCTATGAAATCGCCCGCAGGCGGCTTGTCTTTGAGGAACTTTTGGTATTAATTTTAGGGCTTATGCTGTTAAAAGGGCGCAAACTCAAAGAAAAAGGGCCAAAGTTTACAAACTTCTCAGTTTCCCATTTCACAAACTCCCTTTCCTTTAAATTAACAGGCGCCCAAGAGCGGGTTATAAACGAAATTATCGAAGACTTTAAAAAGGACGTCCCCATGGGAAGGCTCATTCAAGGCGACGTAGGGTGCGGAAAAACCGTTGTGGCGGCGGCGGCTTTGTATATAGCGGTTATAAACGGTTATCAGGGCACAATGATGGCGCCCACTGAAATTTTAGCAAACCAGCACTACGAGTCTTTTAAAAAGCTCTTTGAACCCTTTAACATTAGTGTGGGCCTGCTTTCGGGAAGCCTTACCAAAAAGGCCAAAAATGAAATATATGAAAAAACCAAAAACGGCGAAATTGACATTTTAATCGGGACCCACGCGCTAATTGAAGAAGGGGTAACTTTTAAAAACTTAGGTATTGCAATAACCGACGAACAGCACCGCTTCGGCGTATTGCAGCGCGCAAAGCTTAACTCCAAAGGCGAAAACCCCCACATTTTGGTTATGACCGCGACCCCTATTCCCAGAAGCCTTGCCCTTATTATTTACGGGGACCTGGATATTTCAATAATTGACGAACTCCCGCCGGGAAGGCAGAAAGTGTCAACTTATGTGGTGGATGACTCATATAGAAACAGGGTTTATAACTTTATAAAAAAAGAAATTGAGCAAGGAAGGCAGGCCTACATCGTATGCCCCCTTGTGGAAGAAAACGAGGAATTGGAACTAAAATCAGTTTTGGAGTTTTTCAAGGACTTAAAAGAAAACGTGTTTCCTAACATAGAAATATCCTACCTCCATGGTAAAATGAAAGCGGCCCAAAAGGACAAAATAATGAAGGATTTTGTGGAAGGCAAAAGCAAAGTCCTGGTTTCCACAACCGTGATTGAAGTTGGCGTAAACGTTCCAAACGCAACGGTCATGGTGGTGGAAAACGCCGAAAGGTTCGGACTTTCACAGCTTCACCAGTTAAGAGGAAGGGTTGGAAGGGGAAAATATAAATCCTACTGCATTTTATTTTCAGAAAGCGGCAACAAAACAACCCAAGAACGCTTAGATATTATGCAAAAGACAAACGACGGGTTTAAAATCAGCGAAAAAGACTTGGAATTAAGAGGCCCGGGGGAATTTTTCGGCCAAAAGCAGCACGGGCTTCCCAGCTTAAAAATCGCAAACTTGCTTTCAGATTTAAAAACCTTAAAAGAAGCCAAAGAAGCGGCATTTCAAATTTTAAAAGAAGGTTTTTCAAAGAATGAATATTTTTATCTTCAAAAACAAATAAAAAACTTATTTGACAATGAAAGTTTTTCTTTCTAACTATTACATGATTAATAATTCTGTATCTGTATATCATAATAGTGAACACAGATACAGGAGGTGAAATAAGATGGCAAGGACAGTAGTTCCAGGCGCACGAGCAGCACTTGACAGATTTAAGATGGAAGCAGCTGCTGAAGTTGGCGTACCCCTAAAACAAGGTTATAACGGGGACCTAACCTCAAGGCAAGCAGGTTCCATCGGCGGACAGATGGTTAAGAAAATGATCATGCAATACGAAAACTCCCTAATCGGTAAGTAATTACCTTTAATATAAATTAAGGCGGCAAGAAAAATCTTGCCGCTTTTTTTGTTTTTCCTTTCACCTTCAAATCCCCTGTCCTCAAATCCTGTTTCTTAAAAATTTCCCTTGTTTTGTAATTTCTCCGATTTAAAATTATTAAAAAATTTATTGAAATTGTTACAAAAATTTTTATGTAAATTAAAAAAGTAAACCGGATTATTGTCAAATTATACTAAAACAAGCCCCCTTTTTTGTAAGAAATACTATTGTTTTATATTTTTCAGCAAACTTTTTTTAAAAAATTATTAAAAATATTTGACAAAAGGTTATTAATAAGTTAAAATAATTTTGTAACAAGTTTGTAAATATCGGGGGTTTAGGTACAATGCAACTGAAAAAAGCCATTCTGGCGGCTATGCTAATAATAATTTTGGCAATTACCAGCATTCCCGCCTTTGCGGGTGTGTCTTTGCGCGGAAGGGTTACCGCAAGCGCGCTAAATATCAGGGCCGCAAATTCCATCGAAAGCGAAAAAATCGGCATTTTATATAGCGGCGATATCGTAAACATCGTCAACAAAGAAGACGGCGGATGGTATAAGATAACCCTTTCCGATGAAAGATTTGGCTATGTAAAAGAAGAATACATTGCATTGATTGATAATGATACAACCTCCCGTGACGGTGATAACCTGTCAATGGGCGAAAAGGTTTTGGAATACGCGAAAACCTTTGTGGGGGTCCCCTACAAATATGGCGGCAGCAGCCCAAGCGGATTTGACTGCAGCGGGTTTACCATGTATGTGTATAAACACTTCGGGGTGAATCTTCCCCACAGCGCAAGCGCTCAGGCAAACTACGGGACATATGTTGAAAAAAGCGAACTAAAGCCCGGCGATTTGGTATTTTTCAAAAAGCCCGGCAAAAGCATTCACCACGTTGGAATATACGCAGGAAACGGTTATTACATACACGCTCCCCAAACCGGGAAAACCATCAGCGTTGTGCCTATGACCCGTTCCGATTACTATACAGCAAGAAGAATATTTAATTAAAACATAAAAGTTCGGGATGAAATCCCGAACTTTTTTAGCATTCTCTTCCCTGTTTTTTACAGTACAAAAAGGAATATTCATTGTAAACTATTGACTTTTAAATATATTAATGTAAAATAATATTGTACTTTTTCTATGTTATTCTAAAAAATGCGCAAAAATCTTATATATTATATGTTTTAATTGGTAATTTTGGGAGGACATTGTGCGAATTATCTCAGGTCAATTTAAAGGATTTCCATTAGAATCTCCCAAGGGGCTATCCACCCGCCCCACAAGCGACAAGGTAAAAGAGGCGCTCTTTAGCATGCTTATGCCCTATCTTCCGGCGCAAAACGTATTGGACCTTTTTGCCGGGACAGGCGCTTTGGGCTTGGAGTCAATTAGCCGCGGCTGCGGCAGGGCCACCTTTGTTGACAATGACCCAAAAGCAATAGCAGCAATTAAAAGAAACATAGGGTTTACAAAGACTTATGACTGCACAAAAATCTTTAAGATGGACGCAGTTACTTTTTTAGATAAAACGGATGAAAAATTTGATATAATATTTATGGACCCGCCGTACGAGAAAAAAATCTACGAACAATGCCTTATGAAGATATATGAAAATTCCTTGCTGAACGAAGGCGGGATAATAACTTTAGAGTGGGATGAAAAAGTCAACGTTCCCCAAATCCCGGATTTTTATGAAGTGATTAAGGACAAAAAATACGGCAGGGTGAATATCACCATACTAAAATTTGCAAATCAATGAAAGGAAGAAACGGGATAGTAGATGATTACCGCGATTATTCCAGGAAGTTTTGACCCCGTTACCTACGGGCACCTTGATGTTATAAAAAGGACCTCAAAGATTTTTGACAAGGTATATGTGAGCATATTAAAAAACGGACATAAGTCCCCTCTTTTTACAGTTGAGGAACGGATGGAACTTTTAAGGAGGGTTACAAAAGATATACCAAATGTGGTGGTGGACAGTTTTTCGGGTCTTTTGGTAAATTACGCAAAACAAGTAAACGCCAGGGTTATCGTAAAAGGGCTAAGAGCGGTTTCCGACTTTGAGTATGAATTTCAAATGGCGCTTACAAACACAAAACTTGACCCGGATATTGAAACCTTTTTTATGACAACCTCAAGCCAATATTCATTCCTAAGCTCAAGCATCGTTAAAGAAGTTGCAGCTTTTGGCGGTTCCCTAGTTGGTTTGGTACCTGAAGAAATAATGGATGATATCTACAAAAAAGTCCAATCAAGTAAAAAATAGTTGTGTGTGGAGGTTTTTATGGAAATACTTTCGATAATAGACCTATTGGAAGAAAAAATAGAAAAAGCGCCAAACATCCCTTTTACCAACAAAGCTATAATAAACAAAGAAGACCTTTTGCAATATATTGAGGATTTAAGGCTAAAACTTCCCGAAGACATGAAGCAGGCAAAATGGGTTAAAGAAGAAAGGAAGCGCATTTTGGCCGAAGCCCAAAAAGAGGCGGAAGAAATCATTAAAAACGCTGAAGAAAAGACCAACGCCCTTGTAAATGAGCATGAAATCACTAAAAAGGCTTACGACCAGGCAAACGAAATCATAGCCCAATCCCAAAAGAAAGCCCGGGAATTAAGGTTAGGTGCAAGGCAGTACGCTGAACAGACTTTGGATGAATTGGATAAACGCCTTGTTAATCTTGTGAATATAATAAGACAGGGAAAACTTGAACTCCGCCAGGAAAAGCCCATGGATTCATCTCAAGGCAGCGATGGTTCTACAGATCATAAAGATTAAATTTGGAGGTAAATATGGCAGGACATTCTAAGTGGTCAAACATTAAACACAAAAAGGAAAAGACCGACGCTCAAAAAGCAAAAATTTTTACTAAAATAGGCCGCGAAATCGCGGTTGTTGTAAAACAAGGCGGGCCCGATGTTGAATCAAACCCGCGCCTTAAGGATGTTATAGCAAAGGCCAGAGCAAACAACATGCCCAATGAAAACATAAACCGCTGTATCGCGAAAGCCGCGGGTGATGTTTCAACCGACTCATATACCCAGATCGTGTATGAAGGATATGGCCCAAGCGGCGTTGCGGTCATTGTTGAAACCCTTACCAATAACAAAAACCGCACGGCGGGGGATTTGAGACACTATTTTGACAAATGCGGCGGGAATTTAGGTACTACCGGCTGCGTAACCTTTATGTTTGACAAAAAGGGCGTTATTATAATAAACGCAGAAGATAAAGACGAAGACACGGTTATGATGGATGCGTTAGACGCGGGCGCCGAAGATTTTTCAGCAGAAGACGGCTATTTTGAAATCCTCACCGCGCCTGAACAGTTCAGCCAGGTTCGTGAAGCGTTAGAACAAAAGGGTTACACCTTTGAAAGCGCCGAAGTTGAAATGGTACCTCAAACAACCGTAAAACTTATCAATGAAGACGATATCAAAAACATGCAAAAGCTAATCGACCTGTTGGAAGATAACGACGACGTGCAAAACGTGTATCACAACTGGGAAATGGATTAAGTACTTACAGGTGTGCCTTTGGCACACTTTTATTTTTTATAAAATAGTATTTGCCTAAAATTTATATTCCTTGACATAATATTCTAAATACTATATGATAATAATATAATTGGTAAAATTTATAAATATTTTTGTAATATTTTTTAAAAAATTTGAGGGATTTTTATGTTTAGCGGAAAAACACTACTGATTACTGGCGGCACAGGGTCCTTTGGAAACGCGGTTTTAGACAGGTTTTTAAAAACCGACATAAAAGAAATCCGCATATTTTCAAGGGATGAAAAAAAACAGGACGATATGCGACGGAAATATAAAAACGATAAAATAAAATTTTATCTTGGGGATATCCGAGACTTAGGCAGCTTAAACTTTGCCATGCGGGGCGTGGACTATGTTTTTCACGCGGCCGCGCTAAAGCAGGTCCCAACCTGCGAGTTCTTCCCCATTGAAGCGGTAAAAACCAATATTTTAGGCACCAATAATGTATTAGACAGCGCAATAACCCACAACGTAAAAAAAGTAATCTGCCTTTCAACGGACAAAGCCGCATATCCCATAAACGCCATGGGCATGTCAAAAGCACTGATGGAAAAGGTATTCATCGCAAAAGCAAGGAGAATTGAAGAAAACAAAACCCTAATCTGCGGGACAAGGTATGGGAATGTGCTTGCTTCCCGCGGCTCGGTGGTTCCCTTGTTTGTTAAGCAGATTAAAAGCGGACAACCCATAACCATTACCGACCCCACTATTACACGGTTTATTATGACTTTGGACGAAGCCATAAACTTGGTTTTATACGCCTTTGAAAACGGGAGAAGCGGCGATATTATGGTCCTAAAATCCCCCGCCTGCACCATAGGCGATTTGGCGCAGGCCCTTCTTGAGATATTTGAAGCCAAAAATGAAATTAAATATATCGGCATTAGGCACGGTGAAAAAACCTTTGAAACCCTGGTTACCCGCGAAGAAATGGCGCGGGCCGAAGATATGGGCACCTTCTACCGCATTCCGATGGACAGCAGGGATTTAAACTATGAAAAATACTTCAGTGAAGGAAATGTAAATATAATCAAACAAAATGAATACACCTCCGACAACACCACAAGGCTGACAATCCCGCAAATCAAAGAAAAACTATTAAGCCTTGAATATATCAGGCGGGAACTATCAAAGATGTAAAGGAAAGTGTATATGAAAATCCTAATTACCGGAGCTAACGGATTTATCGGAAAAAACATAAGGGCAAGAATTGAAGCAGAAAAACTGGGGAAAGTTTTGCCCATCACAAAAACTACCCCCGATGAAGAATTGCAAGCTGCGGTTTTGTCCTGTGATTTTATCATCCACACCGCTGCCGCAAACCGGCCCCAAAACGAAGAGGATTATTACAATATCAATGTGGGCTTTAGCCAAAAATTAATAGGCATTTTAAAAAAATCAGGAAAAAAAATCCCCATCATATACACATCTACCATTAAAACTTCCCAAAACACCCCTTACGGCATCAGCAAAAGACAGGCCGAAGAACTGATTTTAAACTACGCAAATCAGGCTAATTCCCCTGCTTTTATATATAAACTTGCAAATTGTTTCGGAAAATGGGCGCGCCCCAACTACAACAGCGTTATCGCCACTTTTTGCCATAACATCATAAGGGGTATCCCCGTTTACGTTGACGAAACAAACCCCACATTAACCCTAATTTACATCGACGACATTACAGACCACTTTATCAGGGCCATAAAAGGGGAAATCCAGCCGGGCTTTCAAACCGTTACCCCTTATTATGAAGTTTCCCTTTTTGAAATCGAGCGGCTTATAAGGGAATTTAAAAAAAGCTTTGATGAAGGGAAAATCCCCACACTTTCCGACGGGTTTTCAAAAAAGCTCTTTTCAACTTATGTAAGCTACATGGATTGCGAATATCTAAAAAGCCCCTTGACTACACATGAGGATTTCCGCGGCTCATTTACCGAGCTTATTAAAACCGAAACCTGCGGCCAGTTTTCGGTAAACATCCAAAAACCGAGGATAACAAAGGGAAACCACTACCACAACTATAAATTTGAAAAATTTATTGTTGTTCATGGGGACGCTGAAATAAAATTGAGAAAAGTATATGACGACAAAGTCATATCCTTTAAGGTTTCAGGCAAAAACCAAGAAGTCATAACCATTCCCCCGGGGTACACCCACAATATCACAAACTGCGGGGATGGGGACTTGGTTACAATCATGTGGGCCAACGAGATTTTTGACCCGGATAAACCTGATACATACTATATGGAGGTTTAATTGTGAGCAAATTAAAAGTGATGACCATACTCGGCACAAGGCCTGAAATAATCAGGCTTTCCGAGTGCATAAAACTTTTTGACAAAGTGTTTAGCCACATTCTTGTGCACACCGGCCAGAATTACGATTATGAGTTATACGACGTGTTTTTTGAAAATCTAAACTTAAGAAAACCCGACTACTATTTAAACTGCGTGGGAGAAACCTTAGGCCAGACCATTGGCAATATCATTGCCTCATCCTATGACGTTATTAAAAAGGAAAACCCCGACGCAATTTTAATTTTAGGGGACACAAATTCCGCCCTTTCCGCCATTAGCGCGAAAAGGCTAAAGGTGCCCATTTTCCACATGGAGGCCGGGAACCGCTGCTTTGACGAAAACGTGCCTGAAGAAATAAACCGCAGGATACTTGACCACATTTCCGACATAAATCTCCCCTACACCGAAAATTCCAGGCGGTACTTGCTTTCCGAAGGTATTAGGAAGGAACACATTTTTGTAACAGGCTCCCCCATGACGGAAGTGCTTTATAAAAATTTTGAAAACATCGAAAAAAGCGATATCTTAAATAGGCTCAACCTTAAAAAAGGCCAATATATAGTTGTATCCTGCCACAGGGAAGAAAACATTGACATAAAAGAACACTTCCATTCCCTTATGAACGCAATACGCGACATTGACAAAATCTATAATGTGCCAATAGTTTATTCAGTGCACCCTAGAAGCATGGCGCAAATAAAGCGTGAAGGGATTAAATTTTCCGATAATGTGATTATTTCAAAGCCCTTTGGCTTTTTTGATTATTGCAAGCTGCAAAAGGAAAGCATGGTGGTGCTGTCCGACAGCGGCACGCTCTCTGAAGAAAGCGCAATCCTAAAATTCCGAGGCGTGTTAATAAGGACTAGCACCGAGCGGCCTGAAGTAATTGACAAAGGAAGCATTGTAATCGGCGGGATAAAAACAAAAGATATAGTCCAGTCCATAAATCTTGCCACATCCCTTCCCTATCCCGGAACAAAACCGCAAGATTACGAAGATATCAACGTTTCCGAAAAAGTCGCAAGGATTATCCAAAGTTATACCAAAATAGTGAACAAATTTGTATGGCACAAGGAATAGGGGTTTTTGATGGAAAAACTTAAAAAAATCATCCGCGCCTTTTTTGACATTAACTTTTTAAAATTTATAATAACGGGAGGAATTAACACCCTAAATACCACCATAATATCCTATTTCCTGTCTTTTATATTCCCTCCCACAATTTCATTTGTAGCAGGATATTTAGTAAGCCTGATTATCGCCTATTTCATAAACTGCGCGTTTATCTTTTATGAAAAGGAAAGCTTATCTGGCCTTTTAAAGTTCGGGATTTCCTACATCCCAAATTTTATTATTCAAACAACCATAGTCTATGTTTTATCCAATAAGCTAAACGTGAGGGAGATTTACTCCTATTTGCTTGCCGCAGTATTTGGCATACCCCTTACCTTTTTAATTGTTAAGGTTTTTGCCTTTAGAAGGAATTTATAAATATACATTCGGGCTTGTTTACACAAGCCCTTTTTACATTTATTCCTATAATCCCACCCTGATTTTTTATACCCAAAATACATATAATTTCCTAATTTGACCTCTTCCTTACACTATTGACAATTATTCTGAATTTTTATATAATGATTGTGGGGTTTTTGCCTAAGATTGTATATATCACCACCATTTAGGGTGATTACAATTTTTTTGCGATTATAATTTATTATTATGATATATATTTTTTTATTTTTGTTAAAATTTGTTTGAAAAACTAAATAGAGAAAAACCTTATGCACCTTTGTCTGCACTACATGTAGGTGGTGATATTATGATACATTTTCCACACAACTTAAAAGTTTTCCCAAAAAGCCTAGCAGTATCCCCATTATATAACAAAGCTTCTGCATTAGGCTTTAGTTCTGCGCCCAATACAATGCTCAAAGAAACCCTGTTAATTTTGAGCATTGTTTTATTTATAATTACAATTACCACCTACATTTACTTTAGGTTTTTTTCAAAAAGCAAAAGGGATAAAAGCGAATTATTCAACTTCTTAGACGATTTGGACATGGATGTATACCTAGCCGACTGCCTGACCTGCGAAATAATTTACGCCAATAAAAAAATGAAAGAAACATACGGCAATGATTTAATCGGCAAGGTCTGCTATAAGGCAATCTGCAATCAAAAAACCCCCTGCCACTGCTGCGAGAATTTCGCGCAGTACGCCCTAAGCAGGAAAAGCGACACAAAACAAACGTTTAAAGATATAAAACATATAAACAACAAAGCCATCAGCACAACAGGGACCATAATTGAATACGGGAAAAACAAAAAAGCGTTTTTGTGTTTAAATGAAGTTTTGCAAGTTGAAGAATTCAAAGATTTATCCGGCAGCATATCGGACCCCACCGGCAAAGTTGCGGCAATCAGGGAACTTGAGCGGCTTTCTGCAATTCAAAAGCCCTTTGTCTTAATTCTCTTTGACATCGGCGGGGTTTCGGCGTTCAACAACGTATTTGGCAAAAGCTCCGGCACAAAGCTATTGGGCGAAATTATCGCTTTTTTATCAAGACTAAAGGGACTCCAGGTGTTTATGTGGGAAGACAACACCTTGTTGATAATCTCCGATGACTTGAACTTTGAAAAAAACACCGCAAAGATTATTCAGGAAAGATTTAAAAAACCGTGGCAGTTTGATGATATAGATTATATCTGCTCATACCACGCCGGTGCGGTTTCCTATCCCAAATACGCAAAAAGCATTAAGGATTTACTTCTTTATACCGAATACGCGCTAAACAAGGCAAAGGACGGGGTAAACACAAAATTCTGCTTTTTCAACGAAGAATTGGAAAAAGAAGTACAAAAGTATTTATACATAGAAAAACGCCTTGAAGAGGCAATAAAAAACCGTGAAATCGAGGCGCACTACCAGCCCATTGTAAATTTAAAGACCGAAAATGTTGAGATTGTGGAAGCGCTAATGCGCATAAGGGATGAAAACGGGGCATATATACCCCCGTCGGAGTTCATCCCCATTGCGGTAAAAAAGGGCCTCATTGTTGAGGCCGGCTACATAATGATTGACCTGGTATGCCGCTACATAAAAGAGTCCAACTGCAATTTGAGGGTATACATAAACCTGTCCGCGGTACAGCTAATGGTTGAAAGCTTTTCTTCCGACGTAAAAGCGATAGTTAACCGCTATAAAATCGACCCCTCAAAATTGGGCTTTGAAATCACCGAAAGCGAGCTAATACCCTCCTTTGACAAAGTGGTGGACGTTATATCAGAACTGTCCCTAATCGGCATAAAATTCGCCTTTGACGACTTCGGGGCAGGATATACCGGCATTAGCTATTTGGACAAAATCTCAATGCACGAATTAAAAATAGACCGTTCCCTAATCAGTTCAATACGGTCCACCCAAAAGAAATATCAGCTTGTAAAGCTTCTTATAAACATAGCGCACCAATTTAACATGGCGGTTGTGGCCGAAGGAGTGGAAGATATAGAAACGGTAAAACTCCTGTCTGAAATCGGCTGCGACTACATTCAAGGCTATTACTACGATAAACCCTTAACTGAAGGCGAGTTTAAAATTAAATACCTAAAATGACTAAAGGCACAAAGGTTTATCCTTTGTGCCTTTTAATTAAACAATTCTTGTCCCGTTTATTATCAGGCTGAATGTGGTTTTCAAAAAATCAGCAGCCCGCCTGCACATGAGCATGCGGTCTAAGAAAATCTCAAAATAATCCATAACCGAGCAAATCCCGTCGTCAATTTCTAATGACAAAGTTATCTTTTTCTCCTTTTTGTCGCACACCAAAGAATTTGCCGTCACCGCGTAATTTACCCTGTCGTGCTTGTCAAAGCTTGCAAAATCTGTGTTTCTGACGCGGCTTCTCCTCACATCGGACTTATCCGCCAAAATCAGCGCCGCGGAAACACTGCTTACCGCAGTGCCGGTTTCCTCATCATGATTTCCGATTGCGCCCACTATCACAGCAATGTCATCAATGGGAAAATTCAAGCCTTTTAGTATACTCATCGCCATAATGGCGCCCGTATGGGCATGGTCGTGCCTGTTTATGGCATTTCCTATATCGTGGATATATCCCGCTATTTTGGCGTTTTCAATTTCCTTTTCAGAATAGCCAAGTTCAGATAAAATATATCCTGCAACATCGGCGCATTTTTTGGCATGGAAAAAAGAATGTTCCGTATATCCCAATGTTGCCAAAACCAAATCCCCATGCCTGATATATGAATTAATTTCTTCATTTTTTAAAATTTCGGAAAACGTCATATATATACCCCTATATATTTATTCAATATATAGTATAGTCATTTTTCCATCTTTTAAGCAAGCATTGCAGCAATGGCAATGGCGCATTCCACCCTCTTTTTCTGCATTTCACAGCCAATCTTATAGGGCTTATCCATATCGCCGTTTTGGTTATACGCGTTTGCGAAACATCCGCCGCTGCAGTAAAATTTAGCCCAGCAGGATTTGCACTCCTCTTTCGTGTATACATTGGACTTCCTAAACTTATCGCCCAACTCTTTATTAATCTTTTTACTAAACACATCCCCAAGCTTGAATTCCTCAATCCCCACAAACTGATGGCAGGGGTAAATCTCCCCTTTTGGGGTTATTGCCACATACTCATGCCCTGCCCCGCAGCCTGAAAGGCGTTTGTAAACACAGGGCCCGCCGTCGGTATCCAACATAAAGTGAAAGAAGTTAAAACCTTTCCCTTCTTTTTTCCGCCTTGCGATTTCCAAAGCCAGTTTTTCATAGTTTTCAAAAATTTTGGGCAGGTCTTCTTCTTTAATGGCAAACCGGTTTTCCCTATCCAACACCACAGGTTCCACGCTTATTTGCTCAAAGCCCAAATTTGCAAGGTGGATTACATCCTCATAAAAGTCCAGATTATTCCGCGTAAAAGTGCCCCTCACATAGTAATTGTCCTGATTTCTCAAAGCGGCAATTTCCTTGAACTTTTCAACAATTAAATCATAAGTGCCGCCCCCTGAAACCGTTGGCCTCATAAAGTCATTGACTTCAGGCCGCCCGTCAATGCTTAAAACCACGTTTGACATATACTCATTTATATATTTTATCTTTTCCTCATTTAACAATAACCCGTTTGTGGTTAAGGTAAATCTAAAGTTTTTATTGTGTTTTTTGCCTTCTTCTATGGCGTATTCGGTGATTTTTTTAACCACTTCAAAATTCATTAGCGGCTCGCCGCCAAAATAGTCAATTTCTATGTTTTTTCTATGCCTGCTTTCACTAATCACAAAGTCAATGGCTTCTTTCCCAACCTCAAAGCTCATCATTGACCTTTCGCCTTTAAAATCGCCGGTGTTTGCAAAGCAGTATTTGCACCTTAAATTGCAGTCATGGCATATGTGGAGGCATAGCGCTTTTATCACCGAATCCTTGTCGTAGTTTTGGGCAATCTTTTCCATATAGTCATTTGTAAAGAGCAGATCTTCATCAATCAAATTCTTTATTTCCGAAAAAGCCTCCAAAACTTCTTCCCGGCTTAATTCAGGGTGCGCGGAAAGACAATCTTCCAAAAGCAAATTCTTGTCTTTTACAAAATCCAGCACTTTATACGCGGTATCATCCAAAACATGGATTGCGCCGCTGTTTACATCAATTACAATATTTGCTCCAAAAAGCGAGTATTTATGTATCATAGGTTTACCTCTTTTTTGCAAAATAATAGGGACTTAAAGTCCCCTTTTATGTGTGCTTTTCGCACAAGATATTATCTTTTGGTTTCACATTTTTGGTTTGCAACCGTGCAGCTTGTCTTGCAAGCGGACTGGCAGGATGTCTGGCATTCGCCGCAGCCGCCTTTTTTAACGCTCTTTGATAGCGCTGCCCCTGCTAAAGTTTTAATATGTTTCATTTTGTTTCCTCCTTTGACAAATATCCTAAAGCATTATACCATAGGATTTTGTCATTTGCAATTACTTTTTCCCCTTTTTCGTTCCAATCCCGATCATTCCGCCCAAAACCGCGGAAAGCAGGCACATTATTACAAGGAAAATGTTAAAATTCCTAAAGGGCACGCCATCAAATACAAGGTAGCCGATAAGAAGAAGCAAAACCATGAAGATTGCGCCTGAAATCAAACCATAAAGCCAGCCCTTATTTTCAACATTCCTTGCTGCCAAAAGCCCCGCCAAGAACACGCCAAATACGGAAATCACATCCACCGATACCCCAATGGCGTTTTCAGGCACCGATGTATATGTAATGATAACTGATAAAATAACAAGTAGCGCTAAAGACACAATTAATGCTGTCAAAATGCTTTTTGCGAATTTCATAACCGGACGTTTCCCTTGGTTTTCCGGCGACAAAAAGTTTGGCTTTCTCATACCATCATCCCTCTTTAAAAAAATAAGGTAAACAACCTTTACTATAAGGTTATTTACCTTATTTTTAATTTATGACTTTTTATTTTGATTTTAATCATGAACTGTTACGCATTCCTTGATAGCCCATTTTTCAACGGTCATCTTAACCCTGTCGGCGCCAACTTCAATAACAAATTTGTCATCTTTGATTGATAGGACTTTGCCGTTAATCCCGCCGATTGTTATGATTTCATCCCCCGGCACTATATTATCAAGCATTTCCCTGGTCTTTTTATCCCTTTTCTTTTGAGGCAAAATCGCGATAAAGTAAAATAGCGCGATGATAACTACAAAATAAATAATCGTACCCCATAGCGTGCTTGCCGCCGCCTGCTGCTGCGCCGCATCCGCTGCTGCGCCAGTCGCCGCGTTAGATTCTGCTAGTGCTGTGATAAATAAATTCATAAATTTACCTCCATCGCATAATTTTCCTTATTATAACATGTACTTTATAAAAAATCAATTATAACCTGTTTAAAAGCCTCGGTATCATCCGCTCCTTATATTCATGGAAAGTCCCTTTTTCAATGTTGTCGCGGATTTCCTGCATAAAGTTATTGTAAAAATATAAATTGTGCAAAACGCAAAGCCTCATCCCAAGCATTTCCCCTGCCTTAATCAAATGCCTTAAATACGCCCTTGAAAAGTTTTTGCAGGCGGGGCACTGACAGCCTTCCTCAATGGGGCGGGGGTCCAGCTCAAATTTTTTATTGTTTAAATTTAAAACCCCCTCATTTGTAAACAAGCTTCCATGGCGGGCGTTGCGGCTTGTAATGACACAGTCAAAAAAGTCAACGCCCAATGATACCGCCTCCAAAATATTCACAGGGGTCCCCACCCCCATTAAATACCTTGGCTTATCCTCGGGCATGAAAGGCTCCACCGCGTCAATTATGCGGTACATCTCCTCATGGGACTCCCCCACGGCAAGCCCGCCTATGGCAAACCCATCTAAGGGAAGGTCCCTGATTTTTTTCATGTGCTCAATCCTCAAATCCTCATAAACCCCACCCTGGTTTATCCCAAAAAGCATTTGGTTTTTATTTATTGTATCAGGCAGGCTTTTTAGCCTGTTTAATTCCTCAATGCACCTTATAAGCCACCTGTAAGTCCTGTCACAGGACTCCCTTGTATAGTCATAAGGGGAAGGGTTTTCCACGCACTCATCAAAAGCCATGGCAATGGTGGAGGCCAGGTTTGACTGGATTTGCATGCTTTCTTCCGGCCCCATGAAAATTTTTGCCCCATCCACATGGGATTGAAAATAAACCCCTTCTTCCTTTATAGTGCGCAGTTTCGCCAGTGAAAACACCTGAAACCCGCCGCTGTCGGTTAAAATTGGTCCGTCCCAGTTCATAAACTTATGAAGGCCGCCTAACTCTTTTATGATTTTATCCCCCGGCCTTATGTGAAGGTGGTAGGTATTGCACAACTCCACCTGGCATTTTATTTCTTTTAAATCCAAAGATGAAACCGCGCCTTTTATGGCGGCAGAAGTTGCAACATTCATAAAAACCGGGGTTTGGATTTCCCCATGTACGGTTTTAAAAACTCCCCGTCTTGCCCTTTTTTCCGTCTTTATTAAAGTAAACATCTTATCCCCCTAAATTTTAGTATAAAAACATTGCGTCACCAAAACTAAAAAACCTGTACCTTTCCCTTACCGCCTCATTATAGGCATTTAAAATCAATTCCCGCTTTGAAAAAGCGCTCACTAACATTATCAAAGTGGATTTAGGCAAATGAAAATTTGTAATTAAACAATCCGTGATTTTAAACTTGTACCCCGGATAGATAAAAATATCTGTATACCCTGTTTTTGCCTCAATAAACCCGTCCTCATCCGCGGCGGTTTCCAAAGTCCTGCAGGAAGTGGTGCCGACAGCAATCACCCTTTTACCGCTTCTTTTGGCCTCATTTATAATCCTTGCGCAATCTTCGCTTACCACATAAAATTCAGAGTGCATCTTATGCTCCTCAATGTTTTTGACCTTCACAGGCCTGAAAGTCCCCAGTCCCACATGAAGGGTTAAAAAGGCAAGTTTTACCCCTTTTTTCTTTATTTCTTCCAATAACTCATTGGTAAAATGAAGCCCTGCGGTGGGGGCGGCTGCCGAACCATTGTGCTTGGAATAAACCGTCTGATACCTTTCCTTATCCTCAAGCTTTTCCTTTATATAATGAGGCAGGGGCATCTCCCCCAGCCTGTCCAAGACATTTTCAAAAAGGCCCTCATAATAAAAGCGGACCCTACGGTTTCCGCCTTCTAAAATCTCTAAAACCTCGGCTTTAAGCTCACCGTTCCCAAAGACAAACCTTGCCCCGGGTTTTGCCCTCTTTCCAGGCCGCAGTGCAACTTCCCACTCGTCTTGGGAATACCTGTGCAAAAGCAAAAACTCAATCGCCCCGCCGCTTCCTTCTTTTTCCCCTAAAAGCCGGGCGGGTATTACCCTTGTGTCATTTAACACAAGGCAGTCCCCTTCGTTTAGGTAATTTATAATATCGGTAAATTTCCTGTGCTCAATTTCCCCCGTCACTTTGTTTACGCACATAAGCCTTGATGCGCTCCTGTCCTCTAGGGGCTTTTGAGCAATCAGTTCTTCTGGCAAATAGTAATCAAAATCATCTATTGTAAGCATCAACTATCTCCACACCTGTAAAATAATGTTTTAAAATCTGGTCATATGTAAATCCGTTATCCGCCATTCCCTTTGCCCCCCACTGGCTCATTCCGACGCCGTGGCCCCAGCCTTTTCCCACAAAGGTGAACTTGTCAGAAGGCTCGCTTTTATATTCCTTAATCCCGTCCTTTCCTAAAACATAAAGTATGGAAAGAACCTGCGCCTTTCCCCCCGCGGTTAAGGCATAGGAATTTCCGGGTACGGCTTTCCCGCTTATGTCATAAAACACTGCGTCATTTTTCTTTATAATAAAGTTTTGGCTGTATAAGCCTAAAATATTTCTTGCGTTTTCTTTAAAAACTTCCTTTTCCCCGTTTGTGCCTATGAATTTCAAGGAGTAAACCCTGTCATTTTCTGTCCGCTTTGTGATCACAATATCCAAAATATCCCCAATGTCAATCCCCCGGTCAGCCAGTTTTTTCTTTACATCCTCTTTGGATATTTCCACAGTCCAATTTGCCCTTGTCGCCTCATCCGGGTTTTCATAAGGGTCATCCACGCCTTTTAAATAAGGAAGCGGCGTGGTCCAAACATTTTCAGAATTTTCCGTTCTTCCCCCGCTTGAAGCGAAAAAGAAAAGGTTTGCAAGTTTCCCGTCATACACCGCGACAACCCCCCGGGTTTCCTCAACGGCTTTTATTGTGTTAGGATGTTCTGCGCTAACCCCTAAATAAACTTGGGAATTCTGGGTATTGCAGAGGTTAAAATTATACTTTTTATATTTATCCATATTGGTTAAAGCATAGTTTCTCGCGCACACCGCCTGCGCCTTTAGCGCCTCAATGTTAAATGACGGGCTCATTTCCTTTCCTACCACGGAGTATAAATACTCCTCCAAATTCACCACATTAATTACCGTCATGTCGCTTCCGTCCTGCCTTAGGAGTTCAACGTATCCGCGGTATTTCGCATTTTCAATTTCTATGTACGCGCCATCTAAGGGCTTGATTTCTAACTTATCACCTAAAATTATTCCCACATCGCCGACCAAAAAACCACCCACGGCTTTTGAGACGGGCAAAGTTTTTGCCTCATTTATGGTATAAACAGCGCCATCCGCACCAATAATATTCATGCCGGCACTAGAACCAATGTTTACCGTGTCTTTAGCAGTGCTTGCAAAATAAAGCCCGATTCTAATCATTACATCTTCTTCTTGAGCATATATTTTAAAGGAAAACAAATTAAGGGATACCAAAAACGCCAAAATGAGCACAAGCACTTTTTTGTGCATAATCCCCCTCCTTTAGCGGCACACACTAATATCTTTTGTATTTTACAATAAAAATGAAAAATTGTCAAAAGCAAAAAAAGATTGACACGACCTTATATAAATGGTATAGTTAAATTAAACTTAATATGTTTTAGGTTTGTAATGATAGAGGCGCGGGTTTTAAGAGTAGCGCGGCGGAAAACTTCGGGGTTTTATGAGGCCGTGTGAAAGGGAAACCCGCCGAAGGTTAATTTAGCCCGGAATGAATTAACCTGGTATTTCAGATAATATCTGAAATATTGTCATTGACAAAATGTCAGTGGAGTGCTATCTGCAAAACCCTCGTTTTGGGATATTGTGGATAGAGCCGCTTTTACTAGCGGCTTATTTTATTATATATTTGGAGGTAAAAATATGCGTGAGTACAAAGTAGGCGTAATCGGCGCAACAGGAATGGTTGGCCAAAGATTTGTAACCCTTTTGGAAAATCACCCATGGTTTAAGGTTGTATGCCTTGGGGCATCAAGCCGTTCCGCGGGCAAAAAATACAAAGATGTGGTAAAAGACAGATGGGCAATGAACACACCAATCCCTAAAGATATAGGCGAAATGACGGTTTTAGACGCGACAGCGGACGCAAAAAAAATCGCGGAAATGGTGGACTTTGTGTTCTGCGCGGTGGACATGAAAAAGGATGAAGTAAAGGCCCTGGAAGAAATGTACGCAAAGCTTGAGTGCCCTGTGATTTCAAATAACTCCGCCCACAGGAACACAAAAGACGTACCTATGATAATACCTGAAATCAACCCCCATCACAGCAAAATTATCGAAGCGCAAAGAAAAAGGCTCGGGACAAAGCGCGGTTTTATCGCGGTAAAATCCAACTGTTCACTCCAAAGCTATGTACCGCCGCTATCCCCCCTTATGAAGTACGGCATCCGTGAAGTGGCGGTATGCACATACCAAGCGATTTCAGGGGCAGGAAAAACTTTTGAGACATGGCCTGAAATGATTGACAATGTAATCCCCTACATCGGCGGCGAAGAAGAAAAGAGCGAACAGGAACCCCTAAAAATCTGGGGAAGCTTATCGGATACCGAAATCGTATTCGCCAAAGAGCCCAAAATCACTGCCCAATGTATCAGGGTACCTGTTACCGACGGGCATTTAGCGGCTGTATATGTTAACTTTGACAAAAAACCCTCAAAGGAAGAAATAATAAATATTTGGAAAGAATACAAAGGAATCCCGCAGGAGCTAAACTTGCCTTCTGCACCGAAACAGTTTATTTACTACTTTGAAGATGACGCCCGCCCGCAAACCCGTTTGGACAGGGATTTAGAAAACGGCATGGCAATTTCTGTGGGAAGATTAAGGGAAGATTTTATATTTAGTTATAAATTCGTTTGCCTATCTCATAATACTTTAAGGGGTGCAGCAGGCGGCGCGGTATTAATGGCAGAACTACTTGCCAGCCAAGGTTATTTAGACTGATTTTTAGGTTTTATTCTCAAATTTTTATGAGAAAGGGACTGATATTATGAAAAAAACAGTTTTCACAGGGTCCGGAGTTGCTATTGTCACACCATTTAACGACAGCGGCATTGATTTTGACGCACTCGGGAAATTAATTGACTGGCAAATCTCTGAAGGAACTGACGCTATCATAATCTGCGGGACTACAGGCGAAAGCTCAACCATGCCTGACAGCGAGCACTTATCCGCCATAGAGTTTGCGGTAAGCCACACAAACAAAAGGGTTCCCGTTATCGCGGGAACCGGAAGCAACGACACCCGCCACGGCGTGGAACTATCAAAAGAAGCGGAAAAACTAGGCGCTGACGCCCTTTTGCTGGTAACCCCCTATTATAACAAAGCCACACAAAAGGGGCTAATTGAGCACTACACCCTCTTTGCGAAAGCTGTTGACATCCCCCTAATACTTTACAACGTGCCAAGCAGGACAGGGGTAAATATACTCCCTGAAACCGTCCATGAGCTATCCAAAATCGAAAACATTGTGGCAATCAAGGAAGCCAGCGGCAACGTGGCACAGGCTATAAAGATAAGGGCGCTATGCGGGGATAATATGGACATTTATTCAGGAAATGACGACGTCATCATCCCCCTTATGTCAATAGGCGCAAAGGGCGTAATTTCAGTGCTTGCAAACATAATCCCAAAAGACACCCACGAAATGGTAAAAAGGTTTTTGGACGGGGATATTGCGGGCGCGACAGAACTTCAAATTAAAACCTTTGAACTTATTGAAGCCCTATTTTGCGAAGTAAACCCCATCCCTGTAAAAACCGCCCTCAATTTAATGGGCAAAAACGCGGGAAAACTAAGGCTGCCCCTTTGTGAAATGGAAGAAAAGAACCTTGCTAAATTAAAGAAGGCGCTCGCAAACTACAATTTGATTTAGCAAAGTACATATAATTTAATAAATAAAGGAAAGTGATACACAAATGACCAAAATAATACTCTTTGGCTGCAACGGCAGAATGGGCCAGGTGGTAAGCCGTCTTGCGGAGAGCATGGACGATGTTGAAATTGTGTGCGGGATTGACATAAACGAAGTTCAAAAAAACAATTACCCAGTCTACAAAGACCCCTATGACTTTAAAGGCAAAGCCGACGCAATCATTGATTTTTCCCACCCCGATATGCTGGGAACCTTGCTAAACTTTGCCGTAACAAGAAAAATACCAGCGGTGATTGCGACAACGGGGCTTTTAAAAAAGCAAATTGAGGCACTGCGGCTTGCCTCACTAGACGTTGCCATCTTTTATTCGGCGAATATGTCGCTAGGTGTAAACTTACTTATCGAACTTGTGAAAAACGCGACCTGCGCGCTAGGTGATGATTTTGACATAGAAATTATCGAAAAGCACCACAACCAGAAAATCGACGCCCCGTCGGGCACAGCCTTGGCAATTGCCGACGCAATTGCCGAAGCCAGCGCTTCCCCCATGGAGCACACCTATGACAGGCATTCGGTCAGGAAAAAACGCTCCAAAAACGAAATCGGGATTCACGCTATCCGCGGAGGCACCATTGTGGGGGAACACGAGGTAATATTTGCGGGCAAAGATGAAATAATAACCATAAAACACACTGCCATGAGCAGGGAAATTTTCGCCTCAGGCGCAATTAAAGCGGCAAAATATATATCCACCAAGAAAAACGGGTTATTTAACATGAAGGATTTGGTACTAAATAATTAAAATTAGTACTAAATAAAAAGGAGGTTTAGAATGTTTCATGGCGCAGTGACAGATGTTTTTGTCACAGAGGATGTTAGTTTAATTACCCTTGCCAACGTTCCGCTATCAAGCGATGTTGCCGCCAAAATATTTACCGCCATAGCCGAGGGCGGGATAATCATTGACATGATAAACCAAACCCCGCCTTATCAGGACACGGTAAATATTTCCTTTACCATATCGGATAAAGATTTAAAAAACACGCTAAAAATATTGGGAGGCCTTCAAAAAGAATTCCCCGGAATCAGGACCGACATAAACACCGCAAACGGCAAAATCACCGTATATGGTGAGGAAATGAAAAACGTATCCGGTGTTGCCGCAGCAGCATTCAGGGTTTTAGCGAACGCGAATGTGAACATAAAAATGATAACCACGTCGGAAATCGATATCTCCTTTTTAGTTTCCCGCGATGATTTAGAAAAAGCAAAAGAAACGTTTTTAGCTAAAAACTTAAACGAAAGGACTGTATAATTTTGTTTCCAGAAATAATTAAAGCAATATTTATCGGAATTATCCAGGGCATTACGGAATGGCTCCCAATCAGCAGCACAGGACATATGATTTTGGCGGACGAATTTATAAAACTTTCCGCAAGCGAAGCCTTTAAGGAAATGTTTTTGGTGGTAATCCAGCTTGGCTCTATTTTGGCAGTATTGTTTTTATATTTTGACAAACTAAACCCCTTTTCAAAGAATAAATCAATTAATCAAAAAAAAGAAACTTACAGCCTTTGGCTCAAAGTTTTAGTTGCCGTCATTCCCTCAGGAATTGTGGGGGTATTGTTTGACGATAAAATTGAGGAGTTGTTTTTCAACTACAAAACCGTATCCTTTACCTTAATACTTTACGGGATACTCTTTATCCTCATTGAAAACAAAAACAAAAGCGCCCTTTTAAAAATAGACAACTTTCATCTTCTTACATATAAACATGCCTTTTTAATCGGGCTTTTTCAAATACTTGCCCTAATCCCCGGCACTTCAAGGTCGGGCTCCACAATACTTGGCGCAATTTTAAACGGCACAAGCAGGACAATCGCTGCCGAGTTTTCGTTTTTCCTAGCAATACCCACCATGTTCGGGGCGTCCCTTTTAAAAATTGTAAAACTAGGGATTTTCTATTCCCCGGCGGAGTGGGCAATATTAATATCAGGCGTAATTACCGCATTTTTAGTTTCAATCCTTGCAATAAAATTTTTACTCCAGTTCATTAAGCGTAACGACTTCAAACCCTTTGGATATTACAGGATTATTTTAGGCATAGTGGTGTTTATTACTTTGTCCATACTAAAATAAAAAAAGGGGCGCACGCCCCTTTTTTTTATTGGTTTCATAGTTTTTCCTTTCCCCAAAATCCCCTTTTTTTCATTTATTTTTGCTGTCTTTGCCCTGTGGACATTTTTTCGTTTATCATGAAAAAATCCGTCATATTTCATTGATTTTAAATCATATTTTTGTTATTATAAATAAATAGCATATCTAATAAAGGTCGAAAATTTGTCTTGACAAAATATATTGAATATATTATCATACATATATGATAAGTATGTTTAATATATTTTATCAAGGCGCCTTTTATAATACTTATCGAGGAGCTGGGAAGCATTGTCTTATCCTATAATAAAAATTGAAAACCTAACAAAAAATTTTTTCAACAAGGCAAACACCATTGAAGTGCTTGACAATATCAGCCTTGAGATAATGCAGGGCGAAATATTCGGTATTATAGGCATGAGCGGTGCTGGCAAAAGCACATTGGTCCGCTGCATAAACTATCTTGAAAAGCCGACAGGCGGCAAGATTATCTTTGACGGCAAAGACTTGTCCGCCTTAAGCCAAAAGGAACTAAACAAAGTCCGCCAGTCAATGGGAATGATATTCCAGCAGTTTAATTTGCTAATGCAAAGGAATGTCATTCAAAACGTGTGCTTCCCGCTGGAGATTGCCAAAGTTGACAAAAAAAGCGCAAAAAAAAGGGCCTTGGAGCTTTTGGAAATTGTGGGGCTGAAAGATAAAGCCTACGCTTACCCGTCCCAGCTTTCCGGCGGGCAAAAGCAAAGGGTGGCAATCGCAAGGGCTTTGGCTACAAACCCGAAAGTTTTGCTATGCGATGAAGCCACAAGCGCCCTTGACCCCGCAACCACAAGGTCAATTTTAAAGCTATTAAAAGAAATAAACCAAAAGATGAATATTACAATAGTAATCATCACCCACGAAATGAGCGTGGTTGAGGAAATCTGTCAAAGGGTTGCCATAATTGAAGGGGGCGTTGTGGCGGAAATCGGGAATGTGGAAGACATTTTTTCAAGGCCAAAGTCCCAGGCAGCCAAAAGAATAGTGCTTCCCCAGCGGCAGTACATAGAAAATTTTGATACCAAGCGCTGTATCAGGATTATATTTGACGGAAGGAGTTCCTTTGAGCCGGTAATCGCAAATATGATTTTGGAGTGCAAAGAAATTGTAAACATCATATTCGCGGACACCAAAAACATTGACGGCCAAGCCTACGGCCAAATTGTCATCCAAATCCCTGAGGATGAAAAAAGCGCCAATAAGATAATCACCTATCTTAAGGACAAAGGGTTAGTGGTTGAGGAGGTAAATGATTATGTCTAAGATAATTGAATTATCCCCCCTAATCTGGCAAGGCTTGGGCGAAACTCTGTATATGGTGGTGGTTTCAACCTTTATCGCGTACTTAATCGGCCTTCCCCTTGGCGTTATTTTGGTTGTAACCGACAAAAACGGTATAAGGCCAATGCCTGTATTAAATACAGTTTTGCAAGTAATAATAAATTTTTTAAGGTCCATCCCGTTTTTAATTTTATTAATACTTTTAATGCCCTTTACCAGGATTGTTGTCGGAACGTCCATTGGTTCCACCGCGACAATAGTGCCGCTTGTTGTAGGCTCTGCCCCCTTTATAGCAAGGGTAGTGGAATCCTCACTCAAAGAAGTTGACCGCGGCGTCATTGAGGCGGCCCAATCCATGGGGGCAAGCAATTTTAAAATAATATACAAGGTTTTAATCCCCGAGGCAAAACCCTCACTAATTCTAGGCGCTGCCATTACCATAACCACAATCCTAAGCTACAGCGCCATGGCAGGTGCCTGCGCGGGCGGAGGTCTTGGGGACTTAGCCATAAAGTACGGCTATCACCGCTACCAAGGGGACGTAATGTTTATTATCGTAATAATCCTAGTCCTATTAGTCCAGTTGTTCCAGGAAGTTGGGGCAAGACTTGCCAAACTTTTAGACAATAGATTATAAAATTAGGAGGTATCTAAATTGAAGAAAAAGCTTTCTTTATTACTTGTATTTGCTTTAGTTTTGTCAATCTTTACAGCATGCGGGAAACAAGAAGCCACAAAGGATGAAAACAACGCAGGGCTTCCAAAAATCATAGTTGGCGCTTCCACCACCCCCCATGCGGAAATTTTGAGGGAAGCCGCTGATTTGGTAAAAGAAGTAGGTTTTGAATTGGTAATCAAGGAATTTGACGACTATGTAATCCCGAACTTATCCCTTGAAAGCAAAGAACTTGACGCAAACTTCTTCCAGCACAAACCCTATCTTGACGATTTCAACGCGGAACAAGGCACAAACATTGTATCTGTTGCCCAAATCCACTTTGAGCCGCTAGGGATTTACCCGGGAAAAACAAAAACATTGGAAGAACTCCAAGACGGGGCGCAAGTCGCAGTTCCCAACGATACCACCAACGAAGCAAGGGCATTGTTGCTTTTAGAAGCCCAAGGCCTAATCAAGCTAAAGGAAGACGCGGGAATTAAAGCGACAGTTCTTGATATCGTTGAAAACCCCAAAAACTTAAAGATTGTTGAAATTGAAGCGGCGCAGCTTGCAAGGTCTTTGCCCGACGTTGATATTGCCGTTATCAATGGCAACTACGCTATAAAAGCAGGGCTTAATGTTTCAAAAGACGCCCTAGCTAAAGAAGAGGCAACCTCACTAGCTGCTAAAACCTACGCGAATATCGTTGCGGTTAGGGCCGGCGATGAAAACAGCGATAAGACAAAAGCCTTGGTAAAAGCGCTACAAAGCGAAAAGGTTAAAAAATTCATAGAAGAAACTTACGAAGGCGCAGTAGTTCCTGTATTTTAAATTTAATACATAAAAAAACGGTAAAGCTTTTGCTTTACCGTTTTTATTATAATAACCATATGTTACAATATGTTTGCTAGATATTTATAATTATTGAAAATATTTCATAATTATGCTAATAAGTTAACAATAGGACTTTAAAGATAACGTAACTTCGGTTTTTTATTAAAAAAAGTAAGGAGAAATCCCCATGAAAAAAAGAGTTATTTTATCTTTAGCAATGTCTTTTTTGTTGCTTTGAAACTACGCTTATGAAATCTACTTGTTACTCCAAAGCAGCTCAAAACGCGATGAATTCTTTAATAATTTTATGGAATCCCTAAAAGTAGAACCCCTTGACAAGGAAGAAATCGGGATTTTAACAAATCCGACACAGGATTTAACCGTTTTGGATAAATACAAGGGGAACAAATGGGAAACAAAATACCCGGCAGCATTTACAATCCAAAGAAGTTCCACCCAGGCCGAATATGATTACGTGACCTTTACCTTGGACAATATATATTCCTCTATGAACTTAATAGTTTATTATTCAGAACAGGTGATTTATACCCATTAGTTGAGATATTTATGGATGACCTACTAAAAAGAATAACCGATGACAGCATATTTGTTAAAATTATTAAGAATATCCACGAAATAAGGGTCGAAAATTACCAAGGCTTCTATTTCATTTCAAAATTAAACCAAAACAACATATATTTATATGAAGCAGTCTATGCAATAAATGTTTCAGACCACACCGTGATTTTAACATTAATAATACCTGAAATTTACTTTGGAGAAACATTGCTCAATGCTGGTTTTGCACTTCTTGAAAATTTCACGCTCACAAACTAATGCGGTAAAGCAATGCTTTACCGCATTAGTTTTAAAAAAGCATATGATAATCCCAAATACTTAAATTGTCCTTCTTTGGCGTATGCCTTCCCCGTTTTATATGAATATTTCAATTTTATTACCATATTACTATAATTGTTGAAACAATACCATATTTATGATATGATGATAAATATTTAACAAGAAAGGAGCGCCTTAATGTTCAAAAAGTTTTCATCATTACTAGCCATAGCGTTGTTAGTTTTTTTAACCTTGTTGGTCTTTGCTCAAAATTCGCCATTAATATATGTAAACGGGAAAAAAATAGAAACCGACGCATTTATAAAGGATGGCGTTACATATATCCCCCTTCGGGCGGTTAGCGAAGCCCTGGGAGCCCAAGTTTCATGGGACCAGGAAGCCTATGCGGCAAGCATAGAACTAAACAATGAAGAATTGATACCAAAAGTAATAGAATCTGCCGGAAAAAGCGTTGTTGCGGTGGCGGGAAACATAAAACAAGGCACCTACTCTAACAAAACCGCCCACGGCGCGGGCGTAATAATAAAAAGCGGCGGGATAATTTTAACCAACGCCCATGTGGTTGACGGCCTTGAAAATCTAACGGTAATTTTGCACGACGGCTCTAAATACCCGGCCATTGTGCAGTATCTGGATGAACTTGCCGATTTGGCGGTAATAAAAATAGATAAAATCGGCTTAACCCCTATGAAATTTGCAGACGAGTCCGAAATCGTGGCTGGAAAAACCGTTCTTGCTATGGGAACTCCCCTTTCACTCACCATGAGAAATTCAGCGTCCATGGGAATAATAAGCGGTGTCAATGTCAGTGCCGGAAGCTATTACAAACTAATTCAGACCGACGCTGCCATAAATCCCGGAAACAGCGGGGGGCCATTAATCAACTTAAAAGGGGAACTTGTGGGGATAAACTCCCTAAAATATGTTTCAACCGAAATTGAAGGCATTGGCTTTTCAATCCCGGTATCAACCGTAAAATACGTGCTTTCACAATTTGAAACATACGGCAAGGTTAAACGGGCAGATATAGGGGCAAGTTTTGAGGAATCATGGGAAGCAAGCATTGGCCTTCCCACCGCCAGCGGCCTTTTCATAAAATCAGTTACACAAGGGGGTGCTGCCCAAAAAGCCGGGTTGAAAGCAGGGGATATTATAAAAAGCGTAAATGGCATTAGCGTAAACAGCAAAGCTGATTATAACGAAGCCCTAAAAAGCGTAAACCCAGGCCAAAATATGAAAGTAGAATATATTAGGGATAATGTAACTTTCTATGTTGATGTAAACCCGATTTATAATTAAAAAAAGGAGTAAAAACACATGAAAAAAAGAGTTATTTTATCTTTATTTTTATCTTTTGTACTGATTTTTTCAAACTTAACTTTTGCAGCCGCTGAAAACGGAAAGGATAAACAGGATAAAATTGAAATCAGCTTTAAAGTTGGAGATGACACATTATTAATTAACGGAAAACCCCAAACAGTTGAAAAACCCTATGTGATAAACGGCACTACTTTGGTGCCACTTAGGGTCATCACCGAAGCCTTTGGATCCGAAGTAAACTGGAACGGCGAAGAAAAGAGCATAACATTAAAATACGAAGATGTTATAATATATTTAGTAATCGGCAAAAAGACCGCGAAAGTAAACGACCATGAAGAAACCCTTTTGGAAGCGCCAGAGCTTTCAGCAAACGGCATTACAATGGTTCCCTTAAGGTTTATCACCGAAACCTTCGGCGCAACCGTTTCATATGATGAACAAAAAGCCCAAATCACAGTGGTAAAAGAAAAAATAAAATCCGACACCATAAGTTCCCTTACCAATCTACCCTACATCGGCGACTCATACTACGGCTGGTCCATGGATAAACCCGCCTCATTTAAACTGGAAAAGCGCACATTTGACGGTTGCTTAACAATTTTTTCCGAACCTGAATCCGGATCAGCAATTATAGTTTTAATCTCAATAAACACCAATGATTTATCCTTGGACTCAATTGTTGAAAAAATAAAGAAAAACATAGAAGGAAAAACCTTGACGGTGGCAGAAGTAAAAACTGATAAAAACGGCGCAAAATATGCCCACGTCCAATACCGCGACCAGCAGTTTTTAACCGACGAAAGAATTTACTTGAAAAACGACCTCATTTATGAAATTGACTCATTAATCCCCGTGGCAACGGAAAAAAAATTGCGCGATAACATCTTAAACACATCAGAAACCTTTAACCTTACATATAACGATGTCCAAAACACCTACGATTTGTCAAACGTGGTTGACGGCTACAGGGAATTTAAAGACGAAAAATACAAAATCAGCTTTAAAGCTCCCGCGGATTGGTTATTAGTAACCGACAGTTCCATGGGAAAAGAAAATGAAATTATTCTAAGACAATATAATAAAGGATACGCTAATTCATCAATAAGCATTATAATTACAACCCCAACCTTCTCAACGGAATCAGGCTGGGTAACCGATTCATATTACAAGGATATAACCTATTACAACACAAACACAATAAACTTATCAGGCCTTAAAAACATCATAAAGAACAATAAAACTTACTCATATTACACCTTTGATTTTGAAATCGGGCCAAAGGACAAAGTTTCAGTTTATGTTATAAAATTCTATGAAGGAAGCTATGCTTACGAAATTCATTTAACCATGTCAAACAATGAAAAATCCGGGGAATTCTTCGAAAACTTCCTCGAAACTTTAAAAGTTGAGCCTCTAGATAAGGAAGAAATCGGAATTCTATTAAGCTCCCAAGAGGATTTAACAGTTTTGAGCAAATACACCGCAAGCAAATGGGAAACAAAATACCCCTCCGCGTTTACAATTACCTACTCAAGCTTTGATGAGGTAAATTTCGATTTCCAAAAATTTGCAAGCTATGGCAGCTTGTTCGTTTACGACAGGAAAGATTTCCAACCCAATGAAATCAGGTCGACTTTTAGCGATATATTAAAAGATATAAAAGATGACCCCGGCTTTGTTAAAGTAATTCAAGATGTAGAACAGGAAAAAATCGGCGATTACAGCGGTTACAGCTTCATTGTAAAAATAGCAATTGAAGATGTTTATTACTACAATGCCACCTTTGCAATTTCAAATGCTGATTACACCGTGGTCCTAACCATTTATGTACCTGAAATCTACTATGGCGAAGCCTTAATAAATGCATTCTTATCAATCCTTAAAAATTTCTCAAGCTAAAAAAATAAACGGTAAAGCTAAAGCTTTACCGTTTTTTTAATATAAAACCATTCCGCTTATCGCATGAAACGCATTCCAAGGTTTTTGGGATACTATCTCTCATTTTAAACCCGAACGAAAAATATATAATAAGCTAAAGCGGGCAAAATAACCAAAGTCCCCCCTTCCCCGCTATCACCACTGGACACAAATCGACTTTCATTCCATAATCTTTTTCCGGCTTATAATACTTATTTTTACATCAATTCTTGAAATATAAAAATCAAAACTGTATCCTTCCTCAAATTTTATCACCCATACGCCTATTGGGTTTTTCAAAAAAGGCCTCTTTTTTTCTGTAAGCCCTAATGCCTAGGTTATGTCATAATACCCGTCTAATAAAACCGTCCCCAAATTAGACTTATTATCATTATCAAAGATTGTAACTTAACCTAGTTGCCGCGGCAACCCCGCAGTTTCCGCCATACACAAAAAAGGCTGTACCACAAGGTACAGCCTTTTTGCTATTTTGTTTCATCTTCTAATAAGTACACCCTAAAGTCGTCAATATAAAGCTGTGATGTATAACCTATACCGCTGTTAAAGGTTATGGTGTTAATTTTTATATCCGACCAGTCGGTTACAAAGTTTCCGTTTGAGTCATATTGGTTATAGCTTTGAACCCAGCTTCCTGTTCTGTATCCGTCATCCATATAGCATTCAATTATCTTATCTTTTGGTCTTACAACAAGTTTTACTTCAATTAGTGCGCCTTCCATGAGCCTGTCGGATTTATTTCCATAAATGCCTTCCACATATTCAATGCGCTTGTTTTCTTTTCCTTGGAAGTAGTCCGTTGTGTCATAGGAAATATAGTAGCCGCGTCTGCCGTTGGTGCCGCTATCCTGACCAATGTAGCGCATCTGCCAAGCGGAGGGGTTTTTGCTAAAGTCGCTATGACCTTCAGGAATACCGTGACCAAGGCTGAAGCCATTGTACTTTGTATTCCACCAGTCAAGCTCATTAATCCAGCGCACATTAAATCTGATTACATAATCCTCATCAATTTCAGGCAATGCCCTTGAAACTAATATTCCGCCAGCCCCGTCAGGGTTTCCTGTGGTTTTTGAGGTTACACCGTGATATAAGTGAAGCCCTGTATTGCCAAAGGGGTTTCGGGTAAACGCCACATAGTTCTTAGGCCCGAAGGAAGGCACAAATTCGTTATTTGCCGGCTTATTCAATGTCGCAATCCAGCCGTTGTAGTCCTTTCCTTCTTCTAAGACAATATGGGAGTCGTAGCTGAAGGTATCCCTTACTAAATACTTATCCCCTTTTGTTGAAACTTCAAAGGGTATTGAATTTATGGGCTTAATTTTGTGGTTTCCAAAGCTTACCGCAATCAGCTTAATTTTGTCCCCATCACTAATTTCTTCTGGGGTATATTCCAAAAATGCAGTTATTTCTTCAGTGCCCATTACAGATAGTGTTCCTTCTTCCACACCTTTCGGCGCTCCAATTACAGGAATTTGCGGGATGCTTCTGTTAGGAACAAATACCCTGTCAGTTACAACCTTCTTTAGATTATTGTTCTTGTCATAATGAGCAAGTGTAATTAGGACATCCCCATCCCCTACGGAGATATTGGTAATATTAAATTGCGCTTTTAAGCCTTTTTCAACAAGGTCGCTTGTTAGTATCCTTACTTCTTCCCCGTCTTGTGTGTATAAAAACGCGTCCGCTTTCATTTCAGGGTCATCCTGGGGCATAATTCCGCTAAAGTCGGTCATAATACCTGTTTTATATAAATAATTTGTCCAGTACCTGTATTCCCCTCTCATCCACAAAATCCTAGGCCCGTGAGTTCCGTCCTCATTTTGCTTGTAATTGTAAATTGCGTTTGGACGGGAGTTATTAATCTTTGAATTTTGTGTGATTGGCTCTTTATATTTCCATGTCGCGCCGTTATCATCGCTTTCCCAACGGTAGATTTCAAAGATATTTCCGTATTCGCCCATTGTGGGGATTGCCAGGTATATAACATTTGCGTTTTTGTAGTTATGGTCAAAAGATAGTCCGCCTGAATAACATCTTTCAAGCACCGCGTTTTCATGGAACCATTTCCCGCCGTATGTCAAGAAAGTGGTTACCCAGTCTTTCTTTTCGTTGTCAAACCTTGCGTAGTAGTAGTAGTGGTGCGACCTGTCAGCGTCAGCAACATCAAAGTACCTTGAAGGCGGGTTCCCGTTTGCGTCGGGCGCGTTGTCGGTAATATCAACATACAATATGCATGGCTCGCCCTTTTCATTGGTCATAATATCCCATGTCCAGCCGCGGCGCTGCGTATTGTTGTCGGGGTTAAACACAAGCATGGTTTTAAACACCGAAATTGCGTTTTGAACAATAACGCCCCACCTGTTCCCGACTTTAACACTGCCGTTATAGGTGTCAGAAATATTTGTCGCGTTTTCCCTCGGCAGGCTCATTATAGCGTTTCCAAGGGGTGAGTAGAATTTTTGGTCGGCAACGTTAAAGTACATATAATAAATCGGGTTCTTCCTGCCTATGGAATTATCCCCTGTAACATTGTCAGGATGTGTATAGGTAAAGGTTATGTGTATTTTACCGGTTTCATATTCATAATGGTATTTAGCATAAGGCCTCAAACCGGAATTTCCCGCGCCGCCGTCGTCCTTGCTTGAAACGGAAGCGTTCAGGATTTGTGTCTGGCCCATTAAAACCCTGCATTCGCCGTTTTCATCGGGAATGCTGAATTTTGCCAATGTGGGCTGCCAGTTTACGCCCCTCCAGAAAAGATAAATCACATCTTCCCCGTTTTCGTCCACAATAAAGGGCGCAGGGTACGTTGCGTTATATGTCTTTTTCGAAGACCCAAAGTTGCTTTCGCAATAGTAATACTTAATATCATGCCATTTTGATATATCTTCCGGGTACTTGCTTACGCGGTAATACATATACGGCTCATTGGTATGCTTTGAATACCATACCATAATGCGCCCGTCAGGTAAGATTATAACCGCCGGGTTATTGTGGTCGTCGCTTTCCAATTTTTCATGGATAGTAACCACTTTGTACTCGCCTGTATCATGGTCATACTGCGCCACTTCAACGGTGCCGTCGTCCTTGCACCAGCCAAAGTAAGTCCTGTCTTTTGTGAATACATAGCCGTTATTTGATGAGTGATTGTTTTGATATCTTAACGCCAGCTCATCCCCCGGCTGGATATGCATTCCGCTAGGCTCAGCATACCAGTTCCAGCCGCCGCTGTTTGTTAGAACCGACTCATTCGGCTCAAATTCTTCCACAACCAAATTGCAAACCGCATAAGATGATGGGAACAATTCAAAAGGCGCCCTTATTTCATATACCCCTTCGCTTTTAATTTTCAAAGCAATATCATCCATATCCCAAATAACGTTGCACTGCGTTTTTTGTGAATCCGAAAATTCCACTTCCACAGCAGAGGGCATTTTAGGCAAAGTGTTCACGTATGCCCTTACATTTACAGGCTCAACATTTGCGATTGTAACTTTTTTATATTCAATATCCACTTCTTCATGTTTTTCTGTTGGCGTAATGGTAATTTTCCCGTTCACATTATCCCTTATGTAAATTTCATCATCAATTAAAATAAACCGCGGCGCCTCATCGTCTGTTAATTCATATTCCGTGCCAATCCATTGGTCGCTTAAAGTGATTGAATTGTAGTTTTGCCCGTCTATCACATGGTTTACAACCACCGCCGCGCTGTCATCATACTCAATGGTCAATGTGGGCTTGTAATTTGAAAATACCGAGTAAATCCTGATACCGCCAAGAGGTGAGGCAAACCTGAAGGTCAATTCGGAATATCCTTCTTTTAGCATTTCCTTCACATATTCTTTTAAAGCCAAAGTCTTCACGCTAACGCTTTGCCCTGACTGCACTTCCGAGCCCCAGCTTCCAACGGTTATAGCGTCAGTTAAGCCCAAAAGGGGAAGTTTATCCAAATTTGCGCTTGAAGCGTCCGCCCCAAAAGTGGTTTTATTGCTTGTTGCCATGTCCCACTCCTGCTCCAAGGTGTTTCCGTAAACCGCAAGGCGGGCGTTAGCTGTTACCTGTTTTACATTTTTAATGGTCACTGTCAATGTAACCGATTTAATATCATCAGGCGTAATCACACTTAAAATTGGCCCGGCAGGAAAAGCAATTACCGCGTTTCTCGGGGTGTTAAACCCTGTCCCGTCAATTGAGGCAGTAGTTACCGTCGCGCCGTCTAAATCGGTAAAGCTCCTTGCGGCCTGCCAGTTATCTTTGCTGTCGGACGCCGCCAGGATATTGTCATCGCTGTATATGTACTCATCCTTATTGTTAAAGCTTGCGTTTTTTGTTGCCTGTATTTGTATGGTATTAATTTCTTCGCTCGTAACGGTTTGAGGAAGCATTGCGAATAAAATAATAAAACATAATATTAAATTTAAAACTTTTTTCATCATCAATCCTCCTTTTTAGCGTACCTTTCTAGTCTAAACTTAAGTTAATTTTAACATTAAGATACAAGAAATTCAATATCAATATTAACATATATATTGCAAATATTAACCTTTTATTATATGATTTACAAGGAGGGATTTTTATGCCAGAAAATGTGTATTTTGGGGTGCTCACCGACAAAGCAGTGGACCCCGAAAAATTCTATATGCACAACCACAACGCTATTGAAATCTTTATGTTTTTAAAAGGCGACGCGGTATTTAACGTTGAAGGAAATATTTATAACCTTTCCCCCTATGACACAATAATTGTGAGAAACAACGAAATGCACATGGTCCAGCATAAAAGTATCTGCGAGTATAAGCGGATTTCCTTACACATTAACCAAAAGTTTTTTGAGGAAATGAACTGCCAGCGGTATTTGTCAGTCTTTTTCGACAGGCAGTGGGGAAAATACAATAAAATCAGCGGGCAAAGAGCGTATCAGGCGGGGCTTTATGACGCCCTTATGCGGGTTGACAAATATTTAAAGCTCCAGCAAACCCCCGATGAAATTGTTTTCAAATGCGCAGTAGTCGAAGTCCTGTATTTAATAAACGCCCTAAAACCCGACATTTCAGGGGAAAGCCAAGGGGAAAAAATCAGGGATATTTTAAACTACATAAACAGCAATCTCACATGCCCCATTACTTTAGAAGATATCGCCAGCCGCTTTTCCCTGTCAAAGCACTATCTCTGCCGCATGTTTAAATCTTCCGTCGGCCATACAATCATTGATTACATAAACTTCAAACGCTTAATTTTAGTCAGGGATTTATGCAAGCGGGGCTTTTCAATCGGCGAGGCCTCCCTTAAAGCCGGGTTTGGAAGCTATTCAAACTTTTACAGAACCTATATAAAGGAATACGGCAAAGCCCCAAGCAAGGATTTGTTCAATTAACTGACGGCAAAGAAAATCCCAAAACGGGCAAATTTTTTGTTAAAACAAATCCAAAGTTAATAAAATTATGGACTTATAATCAAAAACCTATTATAATTAGATATATATGCATTCAAAGGAGTGAGGGAAAAAAATGATCAAAAAGGTACTAAGTTTTCTTTTAATTCTGGCATATGTTATATCGGTTGTGCCAGCCTATGCAAATTCCGACATCACAGTGGTGCTGGACGGAAAAATTTTGAGTTTTGAACAAAACCCTTTCATAGAAAACGGAAGAACCCTTGTTCCCATGAGGGCAATTTTTGAAGCATTGGGCGCAAGCGTTTCATGGGATGGCGAAACCAAAACCGTAACAAGCCAAAAGGAAAACACCACAGTTAAAGTAACCATCGACCAGGCCGAAATGGAAGTAAACGGCGAAAAGAAAGTTTTGGATGTCCCTGCGAAAATCGTCAACGACAGAACCTTCGTTCCCCTTAGGGCAGTCAGCGAAGCTTTCGGCGCGAAAGTGGACTATGTGGCGGAATCCAAAGTAATATTAATTTCATCTACCGGCACAACGGGCTATCCCAAAGACCCGTACAGCGGCAAATATTTCAGGATTGTACATACCAAAACCCAAAAGAGCTTAACCGTTGCAAACGGCGCGCTTGGTGACGGTGCAAGAATTACAATTGACACCACAAAAGATGAAGATATCCAGCTTTGGAGCCTTGAAACACAGGACAAGGACTATTTTACCGTTATAAATAAAAAGAGCAAGCGGGCAATAGATATCCCGGGCTTTAACATGGAACCGGGGGCATGGGTTACCCAGTACGGCACAAACTACGGGGACAACCAGGTATTTAAGTTCATAAAACTTGACGACGGTAACTACTACTTGCAGTGCAGGCATTCAGGCCTATATGTAACCGTAAAAGAAGACGGCTACTTATATCAGGAAGAGTTTACAGGGGACGACTCCCAAATCTTTACCGTAATCCTGATTGAAACTGAGGATAAGGAGTGATACTATGAAAAAGATATTAAGCATTATATTATCAGCGCTGATTATTTCATCCCTGATTGCAGTCTCAGGCGATGAACTTTCCTTCTCCCCTGACAAAACTTTAGGCGGAAAAATCTTTAGAATTATACATACATCAACCCAAAAAGTGGTGTCCGTCGCAAACAGCGCATTAACAGACGGCGCCAGAATAAATTTACAGGACGAACAAGATGATGAAATCATGGACTGGCTCTTTATCCCCCAAGGTGTCGGCCAGTATACAGTTATTAACAAAAAATCCAACAAAGCCTTTGACATTCCCGGCATTAGCACCGACGCGGGCAAGGAACTTACCCAATACACAATAAATTACGGGAACAACCAAATCTTTGAACTTCAAAAAACCCAGTCAGGAAATTACTTATTTAAATGCAAACACTCAAATTTATACCTGACAGTAAAAGACGGTTACCTCTATCAGGAGGAATTTAAAGGGGATTCATCCCAAATTTTTACCTTAAAAGAAGTGGGAAAAAGTGAATATAAGCTTTTTGCCGTGGGCGTTACCCCCTTTGTAATAAAGGGCGAGGACAATGTAACCAACGCAAAAATCCAATGGTACCCCATAAACGGCGCGACAAAATATGAAGTATACCGTTCAACAAACGGAAACGAATATGAACTTATAAACACCTTGACAGGCACAAGCATGGACGATTATGACTTGGTTATAGGCTATAAATACACCTATAAAGTAAAAGCCTATATCGAAGACCAGCTAATCGACGAGGCAGAATCCAACCTAATCATCCCCTATGAACTTCCCGGGGATTTAAAAATCAGCAGCAATATTGTATCATCAGGCCTTAAAAAGCCAAACCAATTCTATATTGACGGCGTGTATTACCGCTTTTCAACCAAAGGCAGGACTGACGGGGTAGGCGGTTTTGGCTCATTAGTTTGCCAAACCTCCACCGACGACATAGTATACGGAAACGAATTTGAAGTTTTAAATTTCCAAGACATAGTATCCCACCCAACCTGCTCCGATATTAAAGAAGCGGGCTTTGAAAGCCAAAACTTCTTGTATAACAAGGAAACCAACGAATTTGTATTTATCGCCCATATGGAAGCAGGCGGCGGGTACGGCTTTGCAAGGACCGCCTTTGCGGCAGGAAAAGTTGGCGAACGCTTCAAATTCTATGGCGCGCACCGTCTCCCCGCTGAAGGAAACCAGGGTGACACCCGCGACTTAAGCGTGTTTGTGGATGACGATAACCAGGCATATCTAATCGCGGCGGTTAATGTAAACGCCGACCTTGCTATTTACAGGCTAACCCCCGACTGGCACGGGGTTGACAAATTCCTATGCTTCGGCGCAAGAGGAAGCCACAGGGAACTTCCAAGCATACTAAAACATGAAGGGTTATACTACCTGTTCACATCAGGCACAGCGGGATGGTACCCCACACAGGGCATGTTTAACACTGCAACCAGCATGGAAGGCCCGTGGTCCGAGTTAAGGCGGGTTGGAAACACCACAACCTTCTCCGCCCAGTCAGGATCCGTTTCAAGGCTAAATAAAAAAGGCAACAACTTCTTAATGACTACATACCGCTGGATGTATTTCTGGCAGGACGCAACAAACCGCTACACCATGAACAGGCGCCACCAAATCATTTTGCATGACGGGTATGCCTTTTATGATTTCTTCAACGAAATCCTATACGATTACGACCGGGACATTTTAGTTTCATCCCAAAACGGAAGGCTCCTATCCCAGGGCAAAAAGATTACAACCTCATCAAACCAGGAAAGCGCATACCTGCTTAATGACGGCGACTACCAGACAAGATGGACAGGGGAAAACAAATGGCCCTTTGAAATAACAATAGATTTAGAAAAGGAACACGAGCTTACCGAACTTCAAATCTCATGGCTGATTTATAACGGTTCAGAAGCATATTACCAGTATAAAGTGGAAGGAAGCTCAGATGGTGTAAACTATACAACCTTGCTTGACAGAACACAGGAATACACCGACTACGGCTTTACTGTTGACCAGCTTTCAGGCAAAGCAAGATATGTAAAAATCACCGTTGTAAACGCAAAACCAAGAAACTCACAAACCAACACCTATACACCCCAAGTTTTTGAGGTTAAAGTATTCGGAAAATAATAATCTATTAATAAATCCATCAAACAATTTTACCTAGCTAATTTTAATTAAAAAGTGCCGTTTGACAAACTCAAACGGCACTTTTTAAATAGGAAAAATCTCAAACATCCCATTCTATTAGCGTAAAGCCCGTTTATCTTAATCCCTTTTAATTATGTTTAAAATCCTTATAGCATTTTTATGACCCACAACAAAAACGCCCCTTAAATAATTAAGGGGCGTTTTTTAACTTTTATACTGCTTTCCATTTTAATTAAAAAACTCATAGAAAAACTTTTTCACATCCACGCCAAAAACGCCGGGTATCTTTTCCATGGACAAATACTTGTTTGAAACGCTGTAAATCCCGTCTTGCAAATGTTTTGAAGTAATGCCGTAATCCCTGGACTTTGTGGCTTCCATATAGGCCGCGATATCGTCGCAAACCTTAATCAGCCGCCCGTCAACCAGATTATACTTATCAGCGTTGTACTTTTTATTCACATCCTTATCGTCGGAAATCTTTTCAGCCTTATTGTTTACCATAATACGGTTGCAAAACTCGTCGTCAAACTCTTCTCCCAAAAGATATTTTAACTTTTTCACAAAATGCGGGTATTGGGAAAAATGGGGATAAAGCTCCTGTTCGCAAATGTTGCTTTCGATTTCCTTAATAATTGCGGGCAAATCCGTTGTGGCCTGTTTTACCGGGGATATAATATCCCTTGTTACACTTTCAGGCAAATCGTGAAAAAGCGCCGCAAAGAAGTTGTTTACAAGCCTGTTTTGGCATGATTTTAACATCCTGCTTATAAAATAAATTAAAAGCGCCACATACATGCAGTGCCCCAACACCGTGGTTTTTGGAATTCTCGGCGACTGGCTCCACCTGATCTGATATCTCAATTGTTCTATTATGCACATTCCCAAAAATAAACTTCCAGCGTTGCTGTTTAACTCGGCAATCCCGGGCAAATCGCTAAACTGCATTATTTCATCCGTCAGTTTATGCAGTATGTTTGAAATTTCAGGAAACGACTGATTGGAATTATAAATTATCTCAAGCTCCCGCTTGGTTGAATACTTTGACGCCGCCTGAAGTATCCTGTATTCATGTTTTGACTGCTCTTTGCAAAGAAAACTTTCCATCTTATCCAAAAAATCCTCATCATCTATGTACTGCCTGTACTGGTCAACCACCCACTTGTTGAGACTTATGTAGTCATTGTGATAATCCTGCCTGATTTTATCAATCACTGTGGCTTTAATGTCGGATAACACTATCTTTTGCAAAAGCGCAAATACAATCCCGTCTACCAAATACTCCCAATCAATTTCCTTTCCCTTTTCTTCTTCAAGGCTTGCGATTAAAAAAGTTATAACCGCCTTATGGGCATGCTTGTCCATTTCCACCAAATCCACAGGCCTTATCCTGTCATTCCAGCGGTAAATTGAAAACGCCTCAAACAATTTATTTGCCAACATCCTGCTAATTATATATACCACACCCTTTTGGACTTGCATTTTTTCATATATATTTTATTACATCTTTTCCCATAAAACAATATCCCTAACAAAAAACGGGCGCGCTGCGCCCATTTTTTTATATCACTAGCTTATCGCCAGTTCAGCCGCTTTTTCAGCATGAATTTTTGCGGTGTCAAAGACGGGAATGTCTAAATCATCATCTCCAATTAACATCCCGATTTCCGTACAGCCTAAAATCACAGCCTCCCCGCCCTGCTTTTTTAATTTATCTATAATCTTCAAATACCCCGCTTTTGATTTTTCCCAAACCCTTCCCAAGCATAATTCATTATATATAACGCCATTTATTATATCAATGTCCCCATCATCAGGCACCAGAACCGAAATCCCGGATTTTGAAAGCCTTCCTTTGTAAAAATCCTGTTTCATGGTATACTTTGTGCCTAAAAGTATCGCTTGTTTTATATTTTTTTCCTTTAGCCTGTCCGCCGCCGCGTCGGCAATATGTAAGATGGGGATAGAAACCGCGCTTTTGATTTCACTATATACTTTATGCATGGTGTTTGTGCAAATAACTAAAAAGTCCGCCCCCGCGTTTTCAAGCCTGATTGCGGCGTCAGATAAAATTTTTGCCGCCTCAATCCATTTTCCTTGCGATTGGCACTTTTCAATCTCATAAAAATCCACGCTGTATAAAAGGATTTTTGCCGAATGAAGCCCGCCTAAGCGTTCTTTCACCGTTTCATTTATGATTTTATAATATATCGCGGTGCTTTCCCAGCTCATGCCCCCGATTAACCCAATGGTTTTCATAATTATCCCCCTTAAAACTCCCGCCAGCATGGGCCTTTTATCTTTTACTTCAAAACCCATTTTGGCTTAAATTTAGGCAAATATTTTATTTTCAAACCGACTTTTTTACGATAATTAAAAACAGCACATAAAAATGTGCTGTTTTGGAGCTGATGGTGGGACTCGAACCCACGGCCTGCGCATTACGAGTGCGCTGCTCTACCTCTGAGCCACATCAGCATTTATGTAAAAATATTTATGACAAAAAATCCAAACATCAGGGCAAAAGACCCCTGTCAGCCATTGACGCAAATTTCCCGTTTGCCACAATAATATGGTCAATGACCGGTATCCCCATATACTCAAACATGCTGCAAAGCTTTTTTGTCAAAACCAAATCGTCTTCCGACGGGTGCAGCGTGCCGCTGGGGTGGTTATGGGCAATAATCACAGAATGTGCATTTTCCCGAAGCACATATTCCGCCACTTTCCTCGGGTGCACAAAGGTTTCGGAAACCGTGCCCTCGTCAATGATTTTAGCGCTTAAAACCTTTCTTTGGGCGTCTAAACAGATTATCACAAAAACTTCATAAATTCTTTCGCCAATAAAAGAAACCGCATATTCCCCAGCCATTGTGGAATTTAAAAGAACGGGGTTTTGCTTGTTTTTGTTTTTTGAATAATAATTAAACACTTGGGGAAACAGCTTTAAAAACAGCGCCACATTTTCCCCGACGCCCTTAACTTTTAAAAGGTCTTTGAAATCCGCGTCTAAAACATCCGAAAAAGAGCCAAATTCATCAATTAGAGTATGTGCCAAAGGGTTGGTATCAGCCCGGGGGATAACATAATAAAGCATTAATTCCAATGCCTCGTGTTCAGCGAAATTGTCAATCCCAAACTCACGGAATCTGTATCTCAATCTTTTCCTTCTACCCTCGTGCATTTTCACACCCTCTAATCATGGTAATTAATAAGGCCGCCAAAACCACGAATACTGAAAACGCATATATTATACCAAAGGTTTTAAATTTTTTCAAGAACTAAACACGCAATATCCGCCGCAAAATCAAATTTTAAACAAAAATTTGCTGCCCTTTTATTGGAAGAAAGTAAAATCCAAATCGGTTAAATAGTAAAACTTAAATTATAAAACACGGTTTTATTTTATCTAAATAAATCAGCGCCCCCATTTTTCCAAATTCCACGAAATCACAATAGCCCTCATGCCTTAATTTCCCCCCGGATAAAGCTATTATAAAAACCCCCGCAAAAACCCGGAATATTAAAAACCGCCAGCCCGAAACGAACTGGCGGCCCCTTGTTTGTGTTTTACTATTTTACAATTTTTATTTTACCACAAGATTTACAAGTTTTCCAGGCACTACAATAACTTTTACTATTTCTTTCCCCTCGGTTAACGCCTTAACTTCATCGCTTTCCAAAACAACTTTTTCAAGTTCTTCCTTGCTTAAACTTGCGCTGACCACTTTCTTTGCCCTGATTTTTCCGCAAACCTGAATTACAATTTCCACCTCGTCGTCAATGGTTTTTGCCTCGTCGTAGGTGGGCCAGCTGGACTGGGCAATTGTGCCTAAAAATCCTTGAAGCTGCCATAATTCTTCCGTGATATGGGGTGCAAATGGGTTTAAAAGGGTTAAGAAAGTCTTAAATTCTGCCTTTGTAACTGAGCCTTTTTTGTAACATTCGTTCACAAAGCTCATCATTGCGGCAATAGCTGTATTAAACTTCATCTTTTCAATATCGTCGGACACTTTCTTTATAAGCTTGTGAACTGAATTTTCAAGTTCCTTGCTGTAAGTATCCCCCTCTACCACCATATTCTGCATATTCCAGACTCTTTCCAAAAACTTGTAGCAGCCTTTTACGCCGTTTGTGGACCACGGGGTTGCCAAATCAAAGGCGCCGATAAACATTTCATATACCCTGAAGGCGTCAGCGCCCACTTCGTTTATAACATCATCGGGATTTATAACATTTCCCCTTGATTTTGACATCTTTTCCCCGTTTTCGCCCAAAATCATGCCGTGGGAAGTTCTCTTCTGATATGGCTCTTTTGTATTTACAACGCCGATATCATACAAGAACTTGTGCCAAAAACGGGAGTACAAAACGTGCAAGGTGGTATGTTCCATGCCCCCGTTATACCAGTCCACGTTCATCCAGTAGTCAAGCTCTTCTTTTGACGCCAATTCCTTGTCATTGTGGGGGTCGCAGTACCTTAAGAAATACCAGCTTGAACCCGCCCACTGGGGCATGGTGTCGGTTTCCCGCTTTGCGGGTTTCCCGCATTTGGGGCATGTGGTGTTTACCCATTCGGTTATATTTGCAAGGGGGGATTCCCCGTTATCCATCGGCTCAAAGCTTTCAACCTCGGGCAAAGTCAAAGGAAGCTCGCTTTCGGGGATTGCCACCCATCCGCAGTCTTCACAGTGAACAAGCGGGATGGGCTCGCCCCAGTAGCGCTGGCGGGAAAATACCCAGTCGCGGAGCTTGTAGTTTACTTTTCTCTTTCCAATACCCTTTTTTTCTATATATTCAATCATTTTATTGATGGCCTCTTTCCCGCGAAGGCCGTTAATAACCGGGGAATTCACCATTTCCCCTTCGCCGGTGTAGGCTTCCTCATTCACGTTTCCGCCCTTTACCACTTCCACGATTGGCAGGTTAAACTTTTTGGCAAACTCAAAGTCGCGGGTGTCATGGGCGGGCACCGCCATAATGGCGCCTGTGCCGTAGGTCATAAGTACATAGTCGGAAATAAACACTGGGATTTTATCGCCGCTTACAGGATTTATCGCATAGAGGCCTTCAAGTTTTACCCCCGTCTTTTCCTTCGCAAGTTCCGTCCTTTCAAACTCGCTCTTTTTAGCGGCATTCTGCTTATATAAAATAATTTCATCCTTATTTGGGAATGTGTCCAAATATTTATCCACAACGGGGTGTTCGGGGGATAGTACCATATAGGTCGCGCCGTAAATCGTGTCAGGCCTTGTTGTAAAAATCCTTATTTTTTCCCCGTTTGTAAGCTCAAAGTCAATTTCTGCCCCTTCGCTTCTTCCTATCCAGTTTTTCTGCTGGACTTTTACCTTTTCAATAAAATCAACGTCATCCAAATCATTAATTAGCCTTTCGGCATACTCTGTGATTTTTAACATCCACTGGCTTTTATTTTTTTGGATTACTTCGCTACCACACCTTTCGCAGGTGCCGTTTACAACTTCCTCGTTAGCCAATCCCACTTTACAGCTTGTGCACCAGTTAACGGGCATTTCTTTTTTGTACGCCAAACCTTTTTCAAACAGCTTTAAGAAAATCCATTGTGTCCATTTATAATAAGACGGGTCGGTGGTATTTATTTCCCTGTCCCAGTCAAAGGAAAAGCCCAAACTTTTTAGCTGTCTTTTGAAATTTGCGATATTTTTTTCGGTTACAATCGCAGGATGGATTTTATTTTTTATCGCATAGTTTTCCGTAGGCAAGCCAAAGGCGTCCCAGCCTATGCAATATAAAACATTGTACCCTTCAAGCCGCCTTTTTCTAGAGATTATGTCCATGGCGGTGTAGCTTCTGGGGTGACCCACATGAAGCCCCTGCCCTGAAGGATAGGGAAATTCCACAAGCCCGTAGAATTTTGGTTTTGACTTATCCGTCCCGGCTTTAAAGGTTTTATTTTCATCCCAGTAGTTTTGCCACTTTTTCTCAATTTCTTTAAAATTATATTCCATAATTCTCAATCCCCTCGTAAATTGAAAAAATTTATCCTGCCGTTACAAGTTTACCTTATCCTGCTTTAAAAACCCAAGTTCCACCTTTTTCGCGTCACTCCAAAGGCCTTCCAGGTTATAAAAATCCCTGGCTTCCTTGCTCATTATATGGACAATTAAGTCGCCGTAGTCAATAAGCATCCAGGAATTTGTGTTTTTGCCCTCTATGCGGAGTGGCATGATATTATCCTCTTCCATCAGTTTTTCAACCAAGTTATCAGCACAAGCACGCAAAAGCACAGGGTTTGAAGCTGTGCAAATTAAAAAGTAGTCAGAATAAGTGCATATGTTTTGCACGTCCAATAGCACTATGTCGCTTACTTTTTTTTCGTCAACCAGCTTTGCAGCTTTTAAAACCAATTCCTTGTTCAAAAAATCCACTCCCTCAAGTTTTTAAGTTTAACAATATTTTATTTTGCTGTCAAGTTTTGTAGTTTCATCATGTCGACTTTTTTCACAAAAGAGTTCCTCCCATAAATTGTGTTAGGATGTATTGCCCTTCCCTTTCCAATCACATGGATAATGGAAATGTCAAATGCCCGGATTAAAGCTAAATTTACATCCTCATATGTAAGCCGCCTTAACTCCTCAATTTCAGGCCAGTTGCGGGTCGGCTCAATTAAATCCGCAAGGTAAATAACACAGGATAATGGTTTCATGTCCCCGCACCCGATGGTATGATAAAAAATCGCCTCCAAAATATCGGGGTCGGAAATCCCGTATTCAGTCCTTGCGATATACTCCCCCACCACCGCGTGGTATAATGCCGGCTCGCTTAAAATAATCTCATCCTTTGACAAATTGTTTTTAATAATTATATCCCGCATTACTTCCTTGTCAAAATTTTTCGCGCAGTCATGCAACAGCCCCGCGATTTCTGCCTTTTTGGGGTCCACATTAAACAGATGGGCAATTTCGGCAGCCGTTTTTGACACATTCACGCTGTGGATAAACCGCTTTTCTTTAAGCACCCCTTTTAGCTTTTGTGTCATTTGGAGAATGTCCATAGGATATGCCCTACCTTTCAAACTTCTTCGTACAAATGATGTTCCTTTATATATTTCAAAACCCTTTTTGGGATTTGCAGGCCGCAATATTCTTTTTTACAAAGTTTTTTACGTATTTCCGTTGATGATACATCCATGGGAGTGATTTTAAAATATTTCGCCGGCGGGTCTATTTTTTCATTGTTTCTGGTAAAAACCAAAAACTCACAAAGGGAAAACAGTTTTTCCCACTGATACCACTCATTTATTTTCTTATACGCGTCATCCCCGATAATAAAAAATAGTTCATCCGAAGGATACAGCTTTTTAAAATGGGTCAGGGTTTCGTAAGTGTATGAATATGTTTTTTTATCCACTTCATAACTTGAAACTTCAAAATTTTCATAATCCAAAACCGCCAGTTTCACCATGTTAAGCCTGTGGAATTTATCGGCATAAACCTTTTCCTTGTGGGGGGGATTTCCCGAGGGGACAAAAATCACCTTATCAAGTTTTGCCGCATTTTGTGCTTCTTGTGCAATTTTAAGATGCGCGTTATGTACGGGGTCAAAAGTGCCCCCAAAAAGCGCAATCCTCATAAAATCAGCCCGCTTTTACAAAATAATCTTTTTGTTTTCACTGCTTTCTTTGTAAATCACAAACTTGTTCCCTATCACTTGCACAGGCTCTGCCCCGCATTTTTGGCACACTTCGTCACATATTTCCCTAGCGCTTGCCATTGCGTTTTCCAAAACCTTAACCTTAATTAATTCCCTGGCTTGCAGCGCGTCATTAATTTGGCTGACAAAACTATCCGTAACCCCGTTTTTCCCTACCTGGTATAGGGCGGGGATTTGATTTGCCATCGCGCGGAGCTTTGCCCGCTGTTTTCCAGTTAGCATCCTATCCATCCTTTTTAATTAGTAAAATCAAATTCAGTATCCAATATCCTAACCGTATCCCCTTCTTTAATGCCCATCTCAATCAGCGCGTCAATCACGCCTTTTTTCCTCAAGGCCCGCTGGAAATAGGACACGGACTCATAATCTTCCAGATTGGTTGAGTTAAACAAATTCTCAATCCAGTCGCCCTCAATGATGTAGACATTATCCCGGAATGTAATCTTAAAGGGCTCTTTTTCTTCCTCTTCTTCTTGCACATATTCGCTTTGGTACACAGGCACCGGCGGGAGTTTTTCAACCTCGCTTGCCACATAGGAAATAAGTTCCCGCACCCCTTTTTGGGTGGCCGCGGAAATCTCAAAAAAAGGCAGTCCCAAAGATTTTATATAACTTTTAAATTCATTGAATTTTTCCCAGTCATAAATTAAATCAATTTTATTTGCCGCAACTATCTGGGGCCTTTTTTCAAGCTCAAGATTATAAAGCTTTAATTCCTCGTTTATAGCGCAAAAATCCTCAATGGGGTCGCGCCCTTCAATTCCAGAGGCGTCAACCACATGGATTAAAAGCCGCGTCCTTTCAATATGCCTTAAAAACTCATGCCCTAGCCCCACGCCTGCGTGGGCCCCTTCAATAAGCCCCGGGATATCCGCCAAAACAAAGGACTTTCCTTCGTTTGATTTTACCACGCCTAAATTTGGCTTCAAAGTGGTAAAGTGGTAATTCGCGGTCTTTACATTCGCGTCCGTCACCGCGTTTAACAGGGTGGATTTCCCCACATTGGGAAAACCCACAAGCCCCACATCGGCAATAAGCTTTAACTCTAATATTATATCCCTGACTTCGCCTTTTGTTCCGCTTTTTGCGAATTTTGGAACTTGCCTTGTGGGGGTGGCAAAATGGGTGTTACCCCAGCCGCCCTTTCCGCCTTTTGCGGCAACGAAGGTATTGTTGTCGCCGGTTAAGTCCGCCATGATTTTCCCGCTTTTTGCGTCCCTGATTATGGTTCCTTCAGGAACATAGATAATTAAATCCTCGCCCTTTTTTCCGCTGCATTTTCTGGGTTTTCCGTCCTCGCCGTTTTGGGCTTTATATACTTTTTTATATCTAAAATCAACAAGGGTTGTCAGTTTTTTATCAACAACAAAAATTACGTCGCCGCCGTCGCCCCCGTCGCCGCCGTCGGGGCCGCCTGCCGCAACGTATTTTTCCCTGTGAAAAGATACAAGCCCATTCCCGCCGTTTCCCGCGGCAATGGTGATTTGCACTTTATCTACAAACATTTTTTCACATCCATCTTATTTTTTATAATAATTAAATGAATTAATTATTATAAAAGCTTGTCCAGTGTTTATTATATGTTAAATTATTCATAAATACAAATAAAATCTCAGATTTTATCTGAGATTTTATAAACATTAAACAGCGTAAACGCTAACCTGTTTTTTATCTTTTCCTTTTCTTTCGAATTTAACCCTGCCGTCAATTAGCGCAAACAATGTATCGTCGCTTCCTCGGCCAACATTTTTTCCGGGATGAATCTTTGTGCCTCTTTGCCTTACTAAAATGTTTCCAGCCAAAACGAACTGCCCGTCAGCCCTTTTCACTCCAAGTCTTTTGGACTCGCTGTCACGGCCGTTCTTTGTGCTGCCAACACCTTTTTTGTGGGCAAAAAGTTGTATATCTAATTTAAACATCAACACGCACCTCCGTTTTCATAAGGTATCTTCTATATTGTTTTAATAAATCATCATAAAACATTTCCAAGCTTTTTAATAACACATTTGCTTTATAAAGCATATCCTCATCCAATGGCGGTAGCATGCACAAAACATACCCGTCTCGCTTTTTGACCTCACATTGGATTTTTAAGACTTCGCAAAGCCCGCAAATTGTGGTCCATACAACCGACGAAACCGACGCGCACACGATGTCATATCCTTTTTCCGCAAAGCCGGAATGTCCCACAACTTCAAAGCCTGTGATATTATCGTTTTTATCCTTATAAAGCTTTAGCTTTATCATTTTTATGCGTTAATTTTTTCAATCTGGATTTTGGTAAATGGCTGTCTGTGGCCCTGCTTTCTTCTGTAACCCTTCTTTGGCTTATACTTAAACACGATAATTTTCTTGCCTCTTCCCTGAGCCAAAGCTTTCGCTGTCACAGTCGCGCCTTCAACATAGGGTGCCCCGACTTTCACATCGGAATCCGCGCCAACTAAAAGCACCTTGTCAAAGGTTACAGAACCTCCTTCTTCAACATCAAGTTTTTCAACAAAGAGGACATCCCCTTCTTTAACCTGATATTGTTTTCCTCCTGTTTCAATGATTGCGTACATAATACACCTCCTAATAAGACTCGCTAAAGTGAGGCAGGCACATGCCTTTTAAAACCTACTTTATGCGGCATACTGTGTTATTTTACCACACATTTTTCATTCTGTCAACTTAATTTCCCATGTTAATGTTATTATTTAACTTATAATTTTTAAAAAAGTTAATTGTATATCTGATTAAGGCAAAAATCGCCATTGACAGCGCAATAATAATAATCGCGTTTTTAAAAACATCGTTTAATGTGTCCTTAAAAATCAATATAATTGCAACCGATACGCTTGTAACAACAGTGGCTGCTTTCCCGTACCAGTTTGAAGCAATCACGATGTTTTTTTTGTATAAGAAAAGGCCGCTTATAACCATTATTCCCTCCTTGAGTAAAAACATACCGCTTACCCATAAGGGAATCATATTATAAAGCCCCATGCAGATTATTACCGTAAGGCTCACAAGCTTATCCGCCAAAGGGTCCAAAGCTTTTCCAAGCTCGGTGATAAGATTATACTTTCTTGCAATGAACCCGTCAACCACATCGGTAATGCAGGCAAAAAGGTATAAAGCCAAGGCCAATATGAATTTTTCCTTGTAAAAACTATACGCTATGACAGGTACCGTCGCTAACCTTATAATCGTTAAAATATTGGGCAGATTATTCAAACATCATCACCAGCATTATAATAAATTATTATTGCTCATTATATATTAATTTGCCTTATATTGTCAACAAAATTAATATAAAGCCCCGGCATTTCCCATTATTCGGATAAACTCTCAAGAAGGCTGTATAATTTTTCATTCTTCTTTTTTAAATTCACGGGCTTAAATAAACTATCCACAAAGCAGTGGGTGGTAAACCCTTCACAAATCAAATCCCCATCTTTTAATATATTATATCCGAATTTTATTTTTATGGGGGAAAGCCCTGCTATTTTTGTTTTTATAACAAGCCTGTCCCCGAATTTTGCGCCTTTATGGTATTTGCAGTAGCTTTCGATAACCGGAAGCATTATGCCCGCATTTTCAATGTCAGAGTAGTTTGCGCCAACATTTTCCAAAAAGGCGCACCTTGCCTCCTCAAAGTATGGAAAATACCTTGAATGGTGCACTACGCCCATCTTGTCGGTTTCACAATATCTTACAGTTATGAAAGTTTCAAAAACCATATTACAACACCTTTGTTACTCCCGCATAAACGAGGCCGCGCCTGCCATCTATCGTGACTGTTGTCCCGCTTTTTAAAATTTTTGTAGCGTTTTTTGCCCCTGTCACCACAGGGATATCCAAAGTCATCCCCACAATGGCGGCATGGCTTGCGGTACCTTCTTCCTCAACAATAATGCCTTTTGCGTTTTTTAAGACATTTAAAATTGTATTGTCCGTATTTTTAACCACCAAAATATCCCCGTTTTGGAATTTTTTGTGCACTTCCTCCAGGCTTTGCGCAACGCACAAATTCCCGCTTACGGTTAAATTATTTATTCCAACTCCCTGCACAAGGACGTCGCCAACAAGGTGGACTTTTAAAATGTTTGTGGTGCCGCTAACCCCCAAAGGCGCGCCGCCTGTGATTACAACCAAGTCCCCGTTTTTAACAATCCCCGTTTCCATGGCCTTTTGAACCGCGTGTTCAAAAAGCTCGTCGGTGGAATTTTTTTCTTCAGTTAAAACGGGAATAACGCCCCAGGAGAGATTTAGCTGACGCCAAACCTTTGTACTGGTGGTAGCGCCGATTATCGGGCATGACGGCCTGAATTTTGAAACCATCCTTGCGGTATGGCCTGATTTTGAAACGGAAATTATCGCCGCAGCCCCCAAATCAATAGCGGTAAGGCATGTGGCGTGGCTTATGGCGTTTGTAACGGTTGAGGTGTCAAGTTCCGCCTGCTTGAACCTTTGCTCATAGTGGATTGACGCCTCGGTTCTTTCCGCGATTTTCGCCATAACCTTCACGCTTTCCACGGGGTATTTGCCAATGGCGGTTTCCCCCGAAAGCATAATCGCGCTGGTGCCGTCATAAATTGCGTTTGCGACGTCGTTTACCTCAGCCCTTGTGGGGCGGGGGTTCCTGATCATGGACTCCAGCATCTGGGTGGCTGTGATTGCCTTTTTTCCTGCCCTGTAACACTTTTTAATGAGCATTTTTTGGATTCTTGGAAGTTCCTCCAAGGGGATTTCAACGCCCATATCGCCCCGGGCAATCATAATGCCGTCGCTGACTTTTAAGATTTCATCAATATTTAAAACCCCGTCGTTGTTTTCAATTTTAGCAATTATCTGGATATCCGAGCCATCGTTTTCATCCAGGATTTTCCTGACTTCCAAAATATCATACGCGTTTCTTGTAAAAGACGCGGCAATAAAATCAAAGTCATTTTTAATCCCAAAGATTATATCCTGCCTGTCCTTTTCGCTGACAAAAGGAATGTTTAAGGTAACGCCGGGTATATTTATGCCTTTTTTGTTTGAAATGGTGCCGCTGTTTAATACCCTGCACACAATATCGGTTTCGGTTAAGCGCACCACTTCCATTTCAATAAGCCCGTCGTCCATTAAAATCTTAGTCCCGTTTACAAGTTCGCCGGGCAGGTTTTTGTATGAAACGGAAACAACCTCGCTGTTTCCCTCAATATCCCTTGTGGTAAGGGTAAAAAGCTGCCCCTCAGAAAGTTCAGCTTTCCCATTCTTAAAAGTTCCTATCCTGATTTCCGGCCCCTTAGTGTCCAAAAGCAAAGCTATGGGCGCCCCAAGCTCGGCTCTGGCTTTTTTTAGGGCGTCAACCCGCTTTTGGTGCTCATCATAAGTGCCGTGGGAAAAGTTAATCCTTGCTACATTCATCCCGGCTTTAATCAAAGCCTTTAAAACCTCGTAGTCATCCGTTGCGGGACCCAATGTGCACACAATCTTTGTTTTATTCATACAATACTTTTCCTTTCACCTTCCGGCATGGATTAGAATTTAGCTATTCTGATAAGCGCCCTGTCCACGTCTTTTTTCTCTTTTAGCGCTTCATACATATCAATATCCGTTACCCTTCCCTGTTTTATGCATAAAACGCGGTTGGTTTTACCTAGCGCCAAAAGTTCCACAGCCATTGCGCCCATCATGCAGCCATATACCCTGTCGTTTGCCGTGGGGCTTCCGCCGCGCTGGATATGCCCAAGGGTGATGGTTCTTACATCAAGATCCGTGTTTTCCCTGATCAAATCCCCGATTTCATTTGCTGTCGCAACCCCTTCGGCAACTATTACTATGCTGTAATTTTTGCCGCTTTCTTTCACCTTTAACAGGGGCTTAATTAAACTTTCCTGCACATCAAATTCCTCTTCAGGGATTATCACAACATCCGCCCCTGTGGCGATAGCGGCATAGGCCGCGATATACCCCGCGCCCCTTCCCATCACTTCAACAACGCAGCATTTGTCGTGGGAGTTGGCTGTGTCAGAAATTTTATCTATGGCGTCAATTACGGTGTTTACTGAAGTGTCAAAGCCTAAAGAATACTCGGAACAGCCGATGTCATTGTCAATTGTAGCGGGGATTCCGACAACATTTATTCCTTCTTTGGAAATATCCAACGCTCCCCTGAAAGAGCCGTCCCCGCCCGCAACAATAATGGCGTCTATTCCTTCCTCGCGGCAAATTCGCGCCGCCTTTTTCACCCCTGCTTCGGTATTATATTCAACGCTTCTTGCGCTTCTTAAGTATGTACCGCCCTTTGACATGAGGTCAGTAATCTGGGTAATATCCAGTTTTTTAATTTTCCTGTTTAGTATTCCCTCATATCCTCTTTCAAAACCCACAATTTCAATACCCAAAGCATGAGCCGCTTTCACGGCGCCATAGATTGCGGGATTCATACCCGGTGCGTCGCCGCCGCTTGTTAGTATCCCTATTTTTTTAACTTTCATAAAAAATCATCCCTTTCAGCATTGCCACGTTATATTTTGTCGCAGAAATGATAGGCGCCATTGCCTACTGCGGCATATTTATGAATTTAAAAAATTATACACAAAAATTAACACCTGCAGCGCAGGCGTCAATTTTAAAAGCCTGTTTCAATTATTATGCTGTGAGCCTGTTCAACTTCAGACTCCAAAACCAGCACTTCATAGCATCCTGAATCATCCTGGGATTTTTGTATCGGACGGACTTTTACCAAAAGCCCCTCATCTTCGAGTGCCTTTTGCAGCTTCTGAGCAATTTCCTTAGATTGTGCAAGGTATATAACAGTCCACATTATTATCATCCCTTTCCGGTTTTTAAAATAAAACCTTATTCAATCTCTTCAACATTTCCGGAAATTATGCAGCCGAATTTTGTGTAAATCCTTGCGTTTCCCCTGACTTTCATGGCTGAAGTAACTTCGGTGAACTGCGCAATGTATATTTCTCCCTTATCCAGTTTTTCAGTATGATGAAAACGGGTGTCCTTCCCTCTTGTAAGGCCGATTATCGTAACCCCGTTTTCCAATGCTTGCACAACTATATAATCACCCAGAGTGCTGTATAAAGAAGCATCTTCCATTTAAAAAACTCCTTTATCATTGATTTTGGAATTTGTCCAACCAATTCTCGAATTTTTCCCAATCATAATGATACATTAAAACAAAACTAAAATCAATATTTTTTTGCCTTAAAATTAGATAATATACACGCAATCTGCCCCGAAAATTTTGTTTATAGAGCTGATTACCCCGTCGGTGGGGTTTATTTTATATACGGATTTTATCTTTTTGTTTTTATAAAGTATATAAAAATCCTTATCCCCCTGGTTTTTTATAACCAAATCATGAATCCTGTCCAGAAGCCCCTCATTTTGCGGTGTTAACTTCAAGTACACCCCCGGCTCCTTTAAATCCGGCGCCGCCTTTTCAATATCGTCGGACACCGCCAAAATGTCGGAGGCCAATATTTTTGGGCTTTCTTCCTCTTTATAGTCAATTCTTCCTTTAATTACAACCACACTGTCCACAGAAATTAAGGCGTAGGATTTTTTATACACATTCGGAAACACTATCACTTCAATTTGGCCCGTCAAATCTTCAACGGTAATAAAACACATGTATGCGTCCGACTTTGTCACCTTTTCCTTTTTCGCGTTTATCACGCCCAAAATGGAAACTTCTTTCCCGTCAAGGCTTGCGTGGTTTTCAGCCTCTAAAATATCCGAGATTTTATCCACCCTCATTTTATTTATCTTATCCTTGTAGTCATCCAAGGGATGTCCTGAAAAATAAATCCCTGCCGCCTCTTTTTCCAAGGCAAGTATCTCTTTTAGCGAAAGTTCCTTTGCCGGCGGGAAATCGTCCTTTTCGTAATTTTCCCCTCCCAAATCAAACATGGAAATCTGGCCTTTTAAATTTTCCCTGTTTTTGTTTTGGGCGTCGGAAAGCACCTTTTCATAATTTAACAAAAGCTGTGAGCGGCTTGCAAAAGAGTCAAAGGCCCCGCATTTTATCAAACCCTCAAGGGCGCGCTTATTTAAGTCGGCTCCAACCATGCGGTTTATAAAATCCTTAAAACTTTTAAATCTTCCGCCCTTTTGGCGCTCATTTACAATGCTTAAGACAAAGTTTTTTCCCACATTCTTAATCGCACCAAGGCCAAAGCGGATCCCGTCTTCTTCAATGGTAAAGGTGTAGTCGCTGTAATTTATGTCGGGGGGTAGCACCTTTATATTATACGTCTTTGTCTCGTCCACATACCTTGCCACCTTGCTGCTGTCCCCAAGCACGCTTGTAAGAAGGGCCGCAAGATACTCTTTTTTATAAAAGCACTTTAAATACGCCGTCTGGTACGCAATCACGGCGTACGCCGCCGCGTGGCTTTTGTTAAAGGCGTATTTCGCGAAATCCGCCATGTCGTCAAAGATTGCGGAGGCGGTTTTTTCATCAATCCCGCGGTTTATTGCCCCTTCAATTATAATATTGCCATTTTCGTCTTTTTCCCCATAGATAAACCTTTGCCGCTCTTTTGCCATTTCCTTTTCTTTTTTCTTGCTCATGGCGCGCCTTACCATGTCGGCCTGCCCTAAGCTGTAGCCGCCAAGGGTACGCACAATCTGCATAACCTGCTCCTGGTACACAATGCAGCCGTAGGTTACTTCCAAAATGGGCTTTAATGACGGGTGTCGGTATGTAATTTTTTCAGGGTGGTTTTTATTCCTGATGTAGGTGGGGATTGAGTCCATGGGCCCTGGCCTGTAAAGGGAAATCCCCGCGATAATATCTTCAAGGCTGGTGGGCATAAGCTCTTTCATAAACTGGGTCATGCCCGCGCTCTCAAGCTGGAACACCCCCGAGGTTTCCCCGCGGGAAATCATTTGGTACACTTCTTCTTTGTCGTAATCTATTTCATCAAGGTTTATTTCAATGTTTTGGCTTTTTTTGATATAGTCAAGGCAGTCCCTTATAACGGTTAAGTTCCGTAGGCTTAAAAAGTCCATCTTTAGCAGCCCCAGTTCCTCAATGGTGGTCATGGGAAACTGCGTGGTTATAACGTCATCATTTTTTTGTATTGGCACAAAGTTATTTAGCGGCTCTTTTGAAATAACCACCCCCGCCGCGTGGGTTGAGGCGTGCCGCGGCATTCCTTCCAAAGCCTTGGCATAGTCAATAAGTTCCCTCATTTTTTCATCAGTGTTATACACCTGCCTGAAATTCGGGGAAACTTCCAAAGCCTTGTCAATGGTCATATTAAGTTCCATGGGTATCATTTTCGCCAATTGGTCAACGGTCTGATATGGAACGTCCAAAACCCTTCCGACGTCCCTGATTACAGCCCGTGCCCCCATGGTTCCAAAGGTAATGATTTGGGCGGTTTTATCCCTTCCGTACTTATGTATCACATAATCGATTACCTCATCACGCCGTTCATAGCAAAAGTCAATATCAATATCGGGCATGGTAATCCTTTCGGGGTTTAAAAACCTTTCAAAGAGCAAATTGTACCGAAGGGGGTCAATGCTTGTGATTTTCAGGCAATAAGCCACCAAGCTTCCCGCCGCGCTTCCGCGGCCGGGACCAACCATAATTTTATTTTTTCTTGAAAAATCAACAAAGTCATGGACAATTAAGAAATAATCCACAAATCCCATGCTTTTGATTACGTCAAGCTCAAACTCAAGCCTTTTTATGTGTTCGTCAGTAACTTCCTTGTACCTCTCATAAAGCCCGCAAAAACATAGTTCTTTCAGATACTCAAAAGAATCCCTGCCGCCCGGCACATCAAATTTAGGCAAATGCCTTGTGGAAAAATCAATTTCCACATCGCAGCGGCTGGCAATATCCCATGTATTTGAAATCCCCTCGGGAAGGGAAGGGAACAGTTTTTCCATTTCATCTGTGCCCTTTAGGTAAAACTCGTCAGTTTCAAACCTCATCCTGTCCTCGCTTGCCAAAGTTTCACCCATTTGTATACACATTAAAATATCCTGGATTTTCGCGTCCTCCCTGTTTGTGTAGTGGGAGTCGTTTGTAATAACCACAGGTGTGGAAGTGGATTTGGCCAAATCAATAAGCATCGGGTTTACCCGCTTTTGTTCGGCAAGCCCGTGGTCTTGAAGCTCTATGTAGAAATTGTCCTTGTAAATCATCTTAAACTTATCCAAAAGCTCCCTTGCCCGCTTTTCGTCACCTTTTAAAAGGGTGTCGGGAATAAATCCCGCAAGGCAGGCGGAAAGCGCTATAATGCCTTCCTTGTATTCCTCTAAAACCTCAAAATCAACCCTGGGCTTATAGTAAAACCCTTCGGTAAAGCCTGTGGACACAATTTTCATTAAATTTTTATACCCCGTATTGTTTTGGGCCAATAACACCAAATGCCCCATTTGTGAATCTATGCCTGATTCTTTTTGAAACCTGCCCCTGGGCGCGGTGTACACTTCACAGCCCAATATGGGCTTTATCCCTTCTTCAAGGCAGGCTTTGTAAAAATCAACAACCCCGTACATAACCCCATGGTCGGTTAAGGCTATTGCCTTTTGCCCGTTAGCCTTTGCTTTTTTGGGAATGTCCGAAATCCTGCTTGCACCGTCTAAAAGGCTGTATTCGCTGTGCACATGCAAATGAACAAACCCGCTCATCTTCCCGCCCCCTTACTTTATATCTTTTGCAATTTCCATTATTTTTTTAAGCCTGTGGTTAACCCCCGATTTGCTGATTGGCGGATGAAGCATTTGCCCCAAATCTTTAAGCGACGCCTCAGGTTCCTCAAGGCGGAGTTTTGCAATTTCATACAAATTTTCCGGCAAGTTTTCAAGTCCAATGGTATTTTTAATCTTTTCTATGCTTTCCACATGCTTTATTGACGCGTCAATGGTCTTTGTGATGTTTGCGGTTTCGCAGTTTACCTGACGGTTTATGTTGTTGCGCTGCTCTTTTATAATCCTTGTGTTTAAATAGTCCATGAGGCTGTTATGGGCCCCCATGAGGTTTAAGCAGTCGGCGATTTCATCCCCGTCTTTAAAATACATAACTTTGCTGGATTTTCTCATTATTGTTTTTGGGTGCAAATCAAATGCGGTAAAACAGCTGATTAAGCCTTCTTCCAGCAAAAAATGCTTTATCACTATTTCAAAGTGGTAGTTTTTCTCAGGGGGGTTTATGCTTCCCGCGGCTAAAAAGGCACCCCTTACTAAGGCCTTTTTGCAGCATAGGGAGGATATGATTTTAGGGTCGGTATTAAACACGATTAAGTCCTCAAATTCCTCATCTTTAAAATTAAAACCGTCAATTAAAATATCCAAAACGTCCTCATCATCAATTATGATATAAAACCTTTCTTTCCTTTTGACAAGTTTGTATCTGTCTTCCCTAATTCCAAAAACCTCAAACAAAAGCCTTTCTACTAGTTTTACAATCCCCTCATTTTCCGTCTTAACAAAAAGGGCGGCTTTACCGCCCTCATACTTTATTTCCCCAAGGAATGAAACAAGGGCACAAAGGAGCGCTTCCTTGCAGCATTCCTTTTTAGTTTCCACTTTCAACAATTCCTGCTTTATTGTCTGCGAAAACGATAACATAGATATCCCCGCCTATGCTTCTCTTTTATCAATATCACGGTGGCTTATTATAACCCTGTACCCGCTTTTCTTTAATGCCTCATAAAGCTTTATGGCAATTGTCGCCGAACGGTGCTTCCCGCCTGTGCACCCGATGGAAATCACAAGCTGGTTTTTCCCCTCTTCAATGTAGTGGGGTAGTAGGAAATTGATTAAATCCACTAACTTTGTCATAAACTCTTGGGTCTGGGGGAATTTTAAAACATAATCCCTTACTTCGCTGTCATAACCTGTCAAATACTTTAATTCCTCAACATAATAGGGGTTAGGCAAAAAGCGCACGTCAAACACCAAATCCGAATCCATGGGAATCCCAAACTTAAACCCGAAGGAAATTATGTTTATAGTAATGGTGCTTTCCTTGACCCCTTCGGCAAAGAGGGAATAAATCCTGTCCTTTAACTGCCTTACCAATAAATCAGATGTGTCTATCACATGGTTTGCCCTCTCTTTTAGCTCTTTTAACATCTGACGTTCTGCCAAAATCCCGTCAATAATTCTCCCGTCGTCGCGGATCAGGGGGTGAAGACGCCTTGACTCCTTGTACCTCTTTACCAAAACCTCGTCGCTTGCGTCCATAAACAAAATCTCATAATCGTAACCGTAGTTTTTCAAGCAGGAAAGCTCGGTAAATATTTCGCTAAACATTTCCCGGCCCCTTATATCAATACCCAGCGCCACTTTGTTGATTTTACCCTGGGACTTATAGCAAATTTCTGCGAATTTGCTCAAAAGGGACGGCGGCATATTGTCAACGCAATAATACCCCATATCCTCCAAAAAGTGAAGCACCTGGGTCTTCCCCGCGCCGGATAAGCCAGTCACGATTAAAAATCTCATAATAACCTCCAAATTATTCTTCGCCAATGTATTCTACTTCTGTTTCCAACATCACGTTGTATTTTTCAAAAACACATTTTTGAATATGTTTTATTAAATCCAAAACATCCTTACTGGTGGCGTTTCCCGTATTTACAATAAACCCCGCGTGTTTTTCCGAAACCTGCGCCCCGCCGATTTTATAGCCCTTAAGCCCCGCCCCTTCAATCAAAGCGCCTGCATAGTAGCCTTTCGGCCGCTTAAACACGCTTCCCGCGCTAGGCATGTTAAGGGGCTGTTTTGCGGCGCGGAGCGCCTGGTATTCGTCCATTTTTTCCTTTATTTTATCCCTGTCTCCCTTTTTTAAATCAATTTTTGCCTTAATGATAATAAAAGAAGGGTTTTCGGAAAAAAAGCTGTGACGGTATGAGTAGCAAAGGTCATTCGTCTTTAGGTAATTCCCCTCACCGTCTAAATACCACACGGTATTCGCGCAAAAACTCATTTCCCCGTCATAAGCCCCTGCGTTCATTTTTATTGCCCCGCCCAAAGTCCCGGGGATTCCCGCCGCAAACTCAAAACCCGTCAGCGAGTTTTCATAAGCCAACAACGCAATCCTCTTAAGTTTTTCCCTGGCGGGGGCAATTATGGATTTCCCATCCACAACCGTTTCAATATCCAGCTTTGCCAAAGAAATAAGCACGCCTCTTATTCCCTTGTCAGAAACAATTAAATTTGAGCAGTTACCAATTGCTTTATAAAAAATATTGTTTTCTTTTAAGTACGCAACCGTTTTTTTTATGTCCTCGATTGTTTTAGGATACACCAAAAAATCAGCACAGCCCCCCACCTTAAAAGTGGTAAGCTGTTTCATGTCCGCGTTTTGAATAATGTCTTCGTCATTATATATGGTCCTTAAAAAATCTAAAACTTCCATATAAACACCCGTTGCTGCCGCAAGCAACAATCAACCCGTTCTACCCATCGGCAAATTTTAGGTAGACTTTAACCAAAAGTTGATTTTTGCTACTTTTCTATCTGAAGGTAAGATATTAGCTTTTCAAGTGACGTATTTAGCACAAGTTCCTCAGGGAAATTTATTTCATCCAACATCTTAAGTGCCTTGTCAACAAAAAGTATCCTGTCTTTCGCGTGAGCGTCGGAACTTACCACAATATTTACTCCGTGCTTTTTGCAAAGAAGAGCGATTTCGCGGCAGTTTTTATCAGAATTTTTCCTGAAAACAAAGGAATGGGAGTTGATTTCAATAATCTTTCCTGCCTCTTTTGCCTTTTTTACAACCGCTTCATAATTGCATTTATAAGTTTCATTCCCCATATGCCCGATAATATCCACATGGGGGTTATCCATGACATTTAAAAGCCCCCTTGTGTGCTCTTCCACTGTGGAAGGCGCGACACAGGGCTCATGGTAGCTTGCGATTACCAAATCCAGCCGCTTTAAAACCCAATCTTCCAAATCCAATTGCCCGTCATAGCTTATAATATTAGCTTCCGCGCCCTTTAATAACCTGACGCCGTAGTATTCTTTTTCCAAAGAACTCATGGAGGAAAAATGCCACGGGTGGGCGCCGTCCCCAAGGGCGGGGCCGTGGTTTGTAATAGCAATCCCCTCAAGGCCCATTTCCCCTGCCTGCCTTAACATTTCATCCAATGTGTGGTACGCATGGTGCGAAACACTTGTGTGAGTATGTGTGTCAACCGTAATTCTCATAAATAGCCCTTTCTATATTGCTTTTTTATACTAAATCGCTGCTTGAAAACTGCGACATCTGCTTAATCAGCCTTTCGTTTAATTCTTCGGCAGCATTGTACCCCATTTTCTTTTGGCGGTTGTTCATTGCCGCGATTTCCACAATGATTGCCAGGTTCCTGCCGGGGCGCACAGGCACCACAATGGAGGGGATATTAATTCCTAAAATATTTGTGTATTCTTCCTTTAACCCCAACCTTTCGTACTGTTTGCCCTGCTGCCAGTTTTCCAAATGTATTATAAGGTCAATTTTTTCCGTATCCTTAACCGAGCCTACCCCAAATATTTTCTTTACATCAATAATCCCAACACCCCGCAGCTCAATAAAGTGCCTGATAATTTCAGGGGCAGAGCCCACCAGGGTTTTTGCGGAAACTCTCCTTATGTCCACCGCGTCGTCAGCCACAAGGCGGTGCCCACGCTTTACAAGCTCAACGGCGGTTTCGCTTTTGCCCACGCCGCTTTCCCCAAGCAATAGCACGCCTTCACCGTATACTTCTACCAAAACCCCGTGCCTTGTAACGCATGGGGCAAGCAAGGTGTTCAATGACGCAATCAGCGCCGCCATAAAATAGGAAGTGCTGTCCTGCGTCCTCAAAACTGGAATGCCCCTGCGCTTTGCCGCGTCCATTAATTCCTCATACACAGGAAGCCCCCTTGTGATTATCACCGCGGGAATTCCATAGGACAGCATATTGTCAAAGGCAACAAACCTTTCGCTGGCAGAGAGGTTTTCCAAAAAGGAATGTTCAACTTTTCCTAAAATCTGGATACGGGTATTGTCGAAATAGTCAAAATACCCCGCCGCAAGCTGTATCCCCGGACGGTTCACGTCGGTTGATGTAATCAATATATCGGCTAAATTGTTTGGCTCATACACAACTTCCAGCTTAAAATCCTCAATTAATTTGGTAAGAGGCACCGTAATTTTTTCGCCCATAGTTTTCTCCTCATCATCTTATTATTTATATTTACGCTATTAAAATTATATACTTTGTTTTCATATTTTTCAATATAATATGAATTTAATAAAAAAGAGTGTTGCTTTGCAACACTCAAAGCTTTTAAAATATACAGGCTGTGTTTCCTAATTTGCCTTCATCATCACGGGGGTTTGTTTTTGTAAAAAAAACTTACATGTTTAAGCTTTCTTCCTTTAACCTTTCGCTTTGGTAATGGGTAATAAGCCCGTCGATTATTTCGTCCAAATCCCCGTTTAAGACGGAGTCAAGCTTATATAAAGTTAAATTAATCCTGTGGTCGGTAACCCTGCCTTGGGGGAAATTGTAGGTTCTGATTCGCTCACTTCTGTCCCCTGTCCCCACCTGGCTTTTTCTTTCCTGGGCAAGCTTTTCGTTTTGCTCCTGAAGCATTAGCTCATAAAGCCTTGAGCGCAAAATCTTCATGGCTTTATCCTTGTTTTTGTGCTGGCTCTTTTCGTCCTGGCATGATACCACCAATCCTGTGGGCAAGTGGGTGATTCTAACCGCGGAGTCGGTGGTATTAACGCACTGGCCTCCCGGGCCTCCCGCGCGGAACACGTCAATCCTTAAGTCATTGGGGTTGATTTCAACTTCCACTTCTTCAACTTCGGGCAATACCGCAACCGTAACCGTTGAAGTATGTATCCTTCCCCCCGATTCCGTCTCAGGGACCCTTTGAACCCTGTGTACGCCGCTTTCGTATTTTAGGCGGCTGTACGCGCCCTGGCCTTCAATCATAAAAATTATTTCCTTATATCCGCCCATCCCTGTTTCGTTGGAGCTTAAAACCTCAACCCTCCACCTGCGGGATTCGGCGTACATGGTATACATCCTGAATAATTCCGCCGCAAAAAGCGCCGCCTCTTCACCGCCTGCGCCGCCGCGGATTTCAACGATAACGTTCTTTTCGTCATTGGGATCTTTGGGCAAAAGCAAAATTTTTAGTTCTTCCGATATCTTTTCAATTTTCTCGCGGCTTTTTTCAAGCTCTTCTTCCACAACTTCGCGGAATTCCTTGTCAAGCTTTTCATTTAAAAGCTCTTTTGCCTCATTTTCCGCTTCTTTTGCCTTTTTGTATTCCCTATACTTTTCCACAATGGGGGTTAAGTCCGAATGTTCCTTGCAAAGTTTTCTCCATGTATCCATATCCGCCATATAAGCGGGGTCGCTGATTTTTGCCGACAAATCCTCATATTTTTCCTCAATGAATTTTAATTTCTCGAACATCTAATGCCTCCATTTACTATTATGTAAACAAAACTGCAATCGCAATGCCAAGCAAAGCCCCCATGAACACTTCAAAGGGGCTGTGTCCGACAAGCTCTTTTAATTTCTTTTCCATAAACTGCTCATCATCAGTGGGGTTATCCAAATATTCCGCGATTTTATTTAAAATTTTTGCCTGCTCACCGGCAGACCTTCTCACGCCTGCCGCGTCATACATTACCACCAAAGCAAGCACCGCGGTAATAGCAAAATCAACGCTTTCAAAGCCTTTAATCCTTCCTACGGCAGTGGCCAGGCTAGTTACGAAGGATGAATGAGAACTCGGCATGCCGCCCGACCCTACAAGGCGCGTAAAATCAATCCTTTTTTCCTCAATAAGGGCAATAATAACCTTAAGGATTTGGGCAACCGCCCATGCTAAAACAACTATGCCCACAACTTTGTTTTTTGATATGTCTATAAAAAAGTTCACCATAATCCTCCCTAACTTTGCCTATCAAGTAAATAATACGCCAAATCTTTTAAAAAGGTGGTATCAGCACAAACTTTTTCCAGCGCAAGCACAGCTTTATTTGTCTCTTCTTTTAGCATTTCTTTTGCCACATCCAAACCAAAAAGGGTCACAAAGGTGGATTTTTCCCCATCCTTCCTTGTTTTTTTTCCTAATTTTTCGCAATTTCCCTCAACATCCAGTATATCATCCTTAATCTGAAACGCAAGGCCCAAGGATTTTGAAAAAGCCGACATAATGTTTTCGTCCTTTCCGGCATAAATTGCACCGATTGAAACCGACGCCCTGATAAGCTCGCCGGTTTTGTGGTTGTGAAGGTACAAAAGCCTTTCCTTGTCAATTTTTTTGCCCTCCGACTCAATGTCCACAACCTGCCCGCCAATCATTCCAAAAATCCCTGAAGCCCTTGATATCACTTTTAGCATTTTTGCTTTCATGCTTGGGTCATCGTCAGTATTGGCGATGGTTTCAAAGGCGTAATTCAAAAGGGCGTCCCCTGCAAGCACCGCGATTGCCTCGCCAAAAACCTTGTGGCTTGTGGGCTTTCCCCTTCTCAAATCATCATTGTCCATGCAGGGCAAATCATCATGGATTAAAGAATAAGTATGAATCAGCTCAATTGCCGCCGCATAGGGCAAAAGCCCCTCAAAATCATGCCTGCCAAAGGCTTCTGACACTGACAGCGCCAATACAGGCCGTATCCTTTTACCCCCTGCCTTCACACTGTAACGCATGGCCTCAAAGATGGTGTTTTGAGGCAGGTTATCAAAAGTCAAAAGGCTGTCAAGATATCTGTTTATAATTTTAGTTTTATGGCTTAAGCTTTCTATAAAATCCATCAAAAACCGTACCTTTCGGTTAATCTTGCCTGATAAAAGGGATTTCGGAAACGCTACCGTCCAGTTCCCTGATTAGCTGGGCAACCTTCTGTTCAGCCTCATCCAGCATTTTTGTGCACTCTTTGGTAATCTTTATGCCGTCCTCAAATAGTTCCATAGCTTCATCTAAGGTTAAATCCCCTTTTTCAAGCTTTGCAACAATTTCGCTTAAATTTTTAATCCTTGTTTCAAAATTCACAAAAATCACTCCTTGTCAATAGCTGGCTTTGTGTCGTACACATTGGCAAAAATATGCCCGTCAGAAAGCCTCACCTTTATATTATCGCCAACATTTACCTCGCTTATATTTTTAATGGTTTTGCCTTCCTCGTTTTGGGTTATGGAATAACCCCTGTCCAGCACGCTCAAAGGGTTTATGGCGTTAAGCCTTGAAGCCAGTGATGAGAGTTTTTCTATGTATTCATTCAATTTGTTTTTCATATCTTTTGTCAGGGACAAAACTTCCCGGTCAATCAACATCCTGCGCTCGTCAATCCTTGATTTAAATCGGACAAGGGCTGGGCTTTTCCTTAACAAGTCAAGTTTTTGGCGTTTATTTTTAAGTATCCTTTCCATCAAAAGCCTGATATTTCTCTCATAGGCCTTAATTCTTTCCCTTAACTCCTCTTCGCTTGGCACCGCCATTTCAGCCGCCGCTGACGGTGTCGGCGCCCGAAGGTCCGCCACAAAGTCGCTTATGGTAAAGTCCGTCTCATGGCCCACCGCTGAAATGACGGGGATTTCGCTTGCGAATATTGCCCGGGCGGTTACTTCTTCGTTAAAGGCCCACAAATCCTCAATGGAACCGCCCCCGCGACCGACAATTAGGACATCTGCATACTTTTTTTCGTTGAAAAACTCAATGGCCTCTTTTATTTCAGCGCTGGCCCCTTCGCCCTGCACAAGGACAGGGTATATATATACATCGGCACATTTATACCTGCGGTTTAACACGTTCAAAATGTCCCTGATTGCCGCCCCCGTAGGTGAGGTAATAACCCCTATTCTTCTTGGGTATTTGGGGATGGGCTTTTTGTATTTTGGGTCAAAAAGGCCTTCCGCCTTTAGCTTTTCCTTAAGCTGCTCAAAGGCAATGTGCAAATCCCCGACCCCGTCTAACTGCATTTCCTCCGCATACAGCTGGTATGTCCCGTCCCTTTCAAATACCGAAATCCTGCCCCTGACTAGTACTTTCATGCCGTTTTCAGGACGGAAAGGTATGTTTTGGACATAGGATTTAAACATAACGGTCTTAAGGGTGGACATTTCATCCTTCAGGGTCATATAAATATGCCCTGAGTAGTGGAGCTTGAAATTTGATATTTCCCCCCTGACCCAAATATCCTGCAAGATTGCGTTGGAATTTAGGAGGGATTTTATATATGTATTAATCTGTGTAACAGTCGCAATCCTTCTTTCAGCCATAAAATCATTCCTTCATATTGCTTTTAAAATACTCACTATAAGCAAGATAAGCCGTGCCGCAGGCATTGTCCGTTGCGTATTCGGGAAGGGAAAACAAAGCCCTGCCGCCAAATGTATCTATTAAATATTTTTTAATAATGCTGTTGGAAGCCACTCCCCCGGCAAAGACAATCTTTTCTTCATCCGCCGCCACATTTAAAAGCGCCTTCTTTAGGGATTTTGCGACGCACAAGAACACGCCGTGGAAAACTTCCCCCATATTTTCATCGTTTAAAACCTTTTTAAAATAGGTTTCAGCCCCTGAAAAGTTAATATCCCCGCCTTTTACGCTAACAGGCGGCTTAATGTGGTTTTGGGATACAAGCCTTTCCATATGGGCGCCGCATGGAAATGGCAGTCCTGCTTGTACACCAATTCTGTCAATCAGGCTTCCCGCGGAAATGTCCAAGGTTTTCCCGATAATTTCGCACTCATACCCGTTTTTTACCCTGATTATTTCCGTGGTTCCCCCTGACAAATGCACCGCCACAAAAGGACGGGGCAAATCCAGCTTGTCTATTGAATACAGGCTTGCCGCAATATGCCCTTCCTGATGGGAAAAATAAAACACGGGAACATTAAGGGTTGTTGCTATTGCTTTAGCAAAGGTTGTGCCCGCCAAAAAAACGGACATGTACGAGCCTTCCACCCTGCGGGGCGCAAAGGAAACCCCTACCGCGCCAATCTTTTTTGTGTCAATTTCCCTTGCTAGTTCTTCGTATAAATCAGGCAAATTTTTAATATGCAAAAAAAGCGCGTCTGACTGCCTTAGCCCCTTTTGTCCTTTTTTTACCTCAAGAAGTTTCCTTTTTGAAATCATTTTTCCGCCGTCAAAAGCCGCAAGGGAAGTTGTATAACAGCTTGTATCTATGCCTAAAAAAATCATTTGCGCACCTTTTCCGCGGCGGCCCCCAAAGCCCCGTTAATAAAGGGCGCCGCCTTTTCACCCTGATATTTTTTCGCAATTTCTATTGCTTCGTTTATTATAACCTTTACGGGGATATCTTCGCGGAATAATAGCTCATAAAGCGCAAGCCTCAATACCGCGAGGGTTACCTTTGCGAGGCGGTCAAAATCCCAGCCCACAATGCACTCTTTAATTAAGCTGTCTATTTTATCAAGGTTTGCAAAAGTCCCCCTGACAACATCGGTTATATATTCCAAATCATTTCTATCCAAAATGGAATTTATATCCCCGTCGTCTTCCTCATCAACTTCGTAGTCATCCTCAAGCATTTCGTCAACATCCCTTGAGTTTACGCTGTATTCAAAAATCAGCCTGAAAGCCTTTTCTCTTGCTGTTTTTCTGCTCATTAACAACATCCTTCCAAAGCGTGGGCTAATAAATCAGTTTGAAAACGTCTGAAATCATCACTAAAACGGACAAAATCAAAAGTATAATCAGCCCGATTGCGTGAATTAAAGACTCTATCTTAACACTTACAGGTTTTCTAAATATCAATTCAAACAGGGCAAATACCACCTTCCCGCCGTCTAGCGCGGGGAATGGCAAAAGGTTAAACACCCCAAGGTTTATGGTAATCATGGCAAAGAGGGTCAAAACATCAAACAGCGCAATCAAAAAATCCGGTTCCGCCGCGGTAACCTGCCCGATTACGCCCACAATCCCGACAGGGCCGCTTACTTCCCGAACTGACACCACGCCGGTTATAAGCCAGTATAGGGACACAAACACAAGTTTTACCATAAAAATTGAATGATAAAACGCGCAGCTTATGATTTTTGTAAATTTCCTTTCAACAGCGGAGCCGCGGAAACCTATTTTGTAATTCCCGCTTTCATCCTTTGTCAATTTCAAGCTGTAAGTTAAAAAGTCCCCGCCCCGCTTTACGGTAACCGTCGCGTTTTCGTTTTTTATTTGGGACAAATAAAACTGGACATCATACTGGGTATGAACCACTGTATCATTAATCCTTACTATTTCATCCCCAACTTGGATTCCTACGCTTTCAGCCGCGGAGTTGGGAACCACATAGCTTACAATAGGAACCGCAAGCTGCCTGCAATATGCCAAAATCACAAAAATCAAAATACCCAATAACACATTCATGAAGGCCCCGGCCACCATAACGCCAATCCTGACCAAAGGCGGCCTTTTAGAAAGGGACCTGTCGTCCTCGGACTCCTCATCTTCCCCTTCCAGCTTCACATACCCGCCAAAAGGGAATATCCTGATACTGTATTTTGTTTCACCTTTTCCCCATCTTAAAAGCGCAGGCCCCATGCCTATCGCAAATTCGTGCACTTTAACATTTGCAGCCTTTGCCGCAAGGAAATGGCCCAGTTCGTGAACAAAAATCATTAGTGCAAACCCTAAAACCGCAATCAAATAAAACATTACTTCACCAATTCCTTTCTGACACACTCTCTGGCAAACATGTCACTATCTATTATATCCTCCAAAGCCGGATTTACAACCACTTTGTGATTTTGCATAGCGCATTGTACCAACCTTGGAATATCAAGGAATTTGCACTTGCCTTCCAAAAAGGCTAAAACCGCCTCTTCATTTGCGCCGTTTAAAACTGCGGGCATGCTGCCGCCAGTTTTGTAGGCTGAAATTGCAAGGCTTAAACAGGGAAAGGTTTCAAAATCAGGTTTTTCAAATGTTAAACTGCCTAAACTGTATATATCAAGTTCATTCCCCGGGGAATTCATGCGCTTGGGGTAGCACAAAGCATAAGAAATCGGTATCCTCATATCAGGCGCCCCAAGCTGGGCGATTATGGAGTTGTCCATGAATTCCACCATGGAATGGATTATGCTTTGCCTGTGGATTACAACTTTAATTTTTTCAATAGGAACATTAAACAAATGGCAGGCTTCAATTACCTCAAGGCCTTTATTCATAAGGGTCGCGGAGTCTATGGTTATTTTTTTGCCCATTGCCCAGTTCGGGTGCTTTAGGGCGTCTGCGACTGTCACATTTTCAAGTTCTTTTTTAGTTTTACCGTAAAACGCACCGCCTGAGGCTGTAATTATAATGTTTTTTATCTCGTTTTGGTTTTTGTCCAAGCACTGAAAAATCGCGCTGTGCTCGCTGTCAACGGGAATTATTCTGACATTGTTTTCCTTTGCTTTTTGCATTACAATGTGCCCTGCGGTAACCAGTGTTTCCTTGTTGGAAAGGGCTATATCCTTTTTTGCCTCAATTGCCCAAAGTGTCGGCTTTAGCCCCGCAATCCCCACAAGGGCGGTTAATACCATGTCGGTTTCAGCAGACGCGGCGCATTCATACAAGCCCTCGTCGCCGCAGGTGACTTTTACGGGCAAATCAAAAAGCCTTTGCTTTAAATTTGGATAAAGCGATTTATCATAAACGCAAACAAGTTTAGGCAAAAATTTTCTTGCCTGTTCTTCCAAAAGCTTTATGTTTTTGTTCGCGGAAATTGCATATAGGGAAAGTTCTTTATTTTTTTCTATCACATCAAGGCTTTGAGTCCCAATTGAGCCGGTAGAACCCAGCACGCTGATTTTTTTTGCCATAGTATTGCCTTCCTAAATTAATAAAAAATATTAAAGTACGTTATAAAATAATACACAAAAGGCGCGACAAATATAATACTGTCAAATCTATCCAAAATGCCGCCATGACCCGGCATGATATTTCCAAAGTCCTTTATACCATACTCCCGCTTCATTGCGGAAGCCGACAAATCCCCGATTTGGGCGATAATGCTTCCGAAAACGCCCAGGATTGCCAGATACAAATAATTAGCGCTCATCCCGCCAATAAAATTTTCAACTATGTACCCATAAACCAAAAAGCCCAAAGTTGAGCCTAAAATTCCCCCGATTGAGCCTTCAATGGTCTTTTTGGGGGAAACAAGCGGCGCCAGCTTGTGCCTTCCAAAAAACATGCCTGAAAAAAAGGCAAAAGTGTCAGTAAGCCAGCCGGCTATAAACACAGCCCAAATGTAAATGCTGCCGTTTTCCATGTCGCGGATAATTGCCACATAAAAAAAGAAAAAAGTAATTACCGCGGTCAACGACAAAATCAGCGATACATCCTTTATACTTATTTCCTTTGACTTCAATATTAAACTAACAAATAGTATAAGCACATAAGCATATAAAACGGGCAAAAAATATTTCCGGTCCAAAATATTTATAAAAATCACCAAAGTTGGCATAATACAAGCAAGGACGGAAAGGACTTTATTTTTGTAAAATCCAAAGGATTTGTATAGTTCCACCAAGCCTAATATAGTAACCAGGCTCACTGATAATCTTAAGATATAGTTTGTTGAAAACAAAACCATAAACAAAATTACCAATCCGATTCCCGCACTAATTACTCTTTCCTTCATAAAACAAATTCCTCTCCGTCCTTAAAATTTATTGTCAAATTCCGCCAAACCGCCTGCTGCGGTTTTGATAATCCAAAATTGCCTCTTTTAAGTGTTTCATTGAAAAATCGGGCCATAGGACATTTGAAAACCAAAACTCAGAATATGCACACTGCCAGAGCAAGAAATTGCTAATCCTGTATTCCCCGCTGGGCCTTATAATCAAATCCGGTTCAGGCTGCCCCGCGGTGTATAGATAAGTACTAATGAGGTTTTCATCAATGTCCTCCCTTTTGATTTTCCCGTCTTGCACGTCTTTTACGATATTTCTAACCGCGTTTGTTATCTCACTTTTCCCGCCGTAGTTTAGCGCGATATTCAGGCAAAGCCCGTTTCTGTCTTTCGTTCTTTCCTCAATGTTTTTGATTTTTTCCCTGAATTTTTCGGAAAACTTGGAAATGTCGCCGATTACCTTAACCCTAATGGTTTTATCAAGCCTGTCTAAACCATTTTCCAAATAGTCCTCCAAAAGGGCCATTAAAGCGTCGACTTCTTCTTTTGGCCTTTTCCAGTTTTCCGTGGAAAAAGCGTAAACGGTCAAATATTTAATTCCCAGATTTGCGCAGTTTTCAATGAGTTTTTCAAAGGCCTTTGCCCCGGCGGAGTGGCCCGCGGTCCGTGGCAGCCCACGTCTTTTTGCCCATCTGCCGTTTCCGTCCATTATCACTGCCACATGCTGGGGCAGTTTTTCATAGTCAATATCGGGCTTTTTCCTTTTAAACAAGCTAAACATACTAAAATTCCATAATCTCCTTGACTTTTTTCGCTTCAAGGGCGTCTACTTCCTTAATCTTCTTGTCGGTAAGTTCCTGAATATCCTTTTCAATCATCTTTAAATCGTCTTCAGTAATTTCGCTCTTTTTCTTTTGTTCCTTAAACTTATCCAAAGCGTCGCGCCTGATAGAGCGGATTGCAACTTTCGCCTCTTCCGCCTTTTTGCTTGCCTGCTTTGTAAGTTCCTTTCTCCTTTCCTCAGTAAGGGGCGGGAAATTCAACCTTATGCATTTCCCGTCATTGTTCGGGGTAATACCTAAATCCGAAGCTAAAATTGCTTTTTCAACAGATTTAACAATACTTGCGTCCCAGGGGGTAATCATTAAAGTCCTAGGCTCAGGAACAGATACCGTAGCCACTTGGTTAACAGGGGTTGGGACACCGTAATAGTCCACGGTAATTCTCTCCAAAACCGCAGGGTTTGCCCTTCCCGCGCGAATGGTAGCAAATTCTGACTCTAAATGCGCAATGGCTTTGTCCATTTTTTCTTCAATGTCTTTGTAATTATCCTTCATTTTTTACCATCCTTTCTTCTATAGTGAAATTTTATAATAAAGGCCGCAACCTTAATGTTCAATTGCTAACAAGGGTTCCGATTTCTTCGCCCATTATAACCTTTCTTATGTTGTCAGCGTCATCAAGCCCGAACACCCTGATGGGGATATTGTTGTCCATGCAAAGGGATGTTGCGGTGGAGTCCATTACCCCAAGCCCGCGGTTTAGCACGTCAATGTAGCTTAAATTGTCAAACTTCACCGCGCAGGGGTTAACCATCGGGTCGCTGTCATAAACACCATCGACTTTTTTGGCAAGAAGTATAATTTCCGCGTCAATTTCAGCAGCCCTAAGCGCCGCTGTTGTGTCCGTCGAAAAGAAGGGGTTTCCTGTGCCGCAGCCAAAAATAACAACCCTTCCCTTTTCAAGGTGCCTTACAGCCCTGCCCCTGATATAGGGCTCGGCAATCTGCCTCATTTCAATGGCGGTTTGAACCCTTGTGGGAACTTTCCTTTGTTCTAATGCGTCAAGAAGTGCCAGCGCATTGATAACAGTTGCAAGCATTCCCATGTGGTCAGCCCTTGTCCTGTCCATGTTTTTGCCGCTTCTTCCGCGCCAGAAGTTCCCGCCGCCGACAACAATGGCCATTTCAACGCCCATGTCCACGCATTGGGCAATGGTTTTGGAGATGGCGTTTATGGTGTCAGGGTCAATCCCAAACCCCTTGTCGCCTGCAAGCGCTTCCCCGCTAAGCTTTAGCAATACTCTTTTATATTTTGGTGTCATAAACTTACCCCCTGTTATTTATTCAACAACAACCTGAAAAATCCTCTTTGTGTAAAATAAGGAACACAAAAAGTGTTCCTTACTTAAAAAACTATTTAATCATTTTTGCAACTTCGTCAGCAAAGTTATCTTCTTTCTTTTCAATGCCTTCGCCCTTTTCAAAGCGCGCAAACCTAATAATGTCAATATCACATCCCAATTCCTTTGCCACGCTTTGCATATATTTGGCAACTGACATATCGGGGTCTTTAATGTATTCCTGCTCTACAAGGCATACTTCCTTATAGAACTTGGAAATCCTTCCTTCAACCATTTTGTCAACGATTGCTTCAGGCTTTCCTTCATTGAGCGCCTGAGCCCTCAAAATTTCCTTTTCTTTAGCTAAAACGTCAGCAGGTACGCTATCTTTCTTTGTATATTGCGGGTTAGCCGCAGCTACCTGCATAGCGATATCTTTTGCGAATTCCTTGAATTTTGCGTCATTTGCTTTTTCTTTATCGGACAAGCTGAATTCAACAATAACGCCAATCCTCCCGCCGCCATGAACATAGTCGCAAACCACGCCTTCGAACCTTTCAAACCTTCTGACATTCATGTTTTCGCCAATTTTTGCGATTAGTTCGTTTAGCGCGTCCCTGATTGTTTTGGACTGGTCATACGGCATTGCATAAAGGGCGTCAATGTCGCCGGGATTATTCTTTAAAACTATCGCTGCCACATTTTGAACAAATGTAATAAACTCTTGGTTTTTAGCAACGAAGTCTGTTTCAGAGTTAACTTCAATAACAACAGCAACGTCGCCTTCAACCGCTGTGTAAACAATGCCCTCTGCGGCAATCCTTCCTGCCTTTTTAGCAGCAGCCGCAAGCCCTTTTTCCCTCAATATCTCAATGGCTTTTTCCATGTCGCCATCAGCTTCGGTTAAAGCTCTTTTGCAATCCATCATGCCACAGCCCGTTCTTTCACGAAGCTCTGACACCATTTTAGCTGTAATAGCCATCTAACTTTCCTCCTATTAGATTATTCAGCCGCTTCTTCCGCTTCTTGCGCTTTTTCAGCCAGCATATCCTGAACTTCTTCTTTTTCTTCTTGTTGTGCTTTTTCTTCTTTTTCTTCAACAACGCCGAATTGTTCACCCTGGCGTCCTTCCAAAACAGCGTTTGCAATAGTGGAAGTAATTAATTTGACAGCCCTGATTGCGTCGTCATTTCCGGGAATTACATAGTCAATTTCTTCAGGGTCGCAGTTTGTGTCAACAATAGCAACCACAGGAATGTTTAGCTTTTTAGCTTCCGCAATCGCAATCCTTTCTTTTCTCGGGTCAACCACAAATAGCGCGCCGGGAAGCCTTTTCATTTCTTTAATGCCGCCAAGGTATTTTTCAAGCCTGTCTTTTTCAGCGCGGAGTTTTATAACTTCCTTTTTCGGCAATAGCTCAAAGGTGCCGTCTTCTTCCATTTTCTTTAGCTGCGCAAGCCTTTCAATTCTCTTTTTAATGGTCTTAAAGTTTGTAAGCATACCGCCAAGCCATCTAACGTCAACATAGTGCATGTTAACCCTTTGGGCTTCCTCCCTGATGGAGTCCTGAGCCTGCTTTTTGGTGCCCACAAACAAAATGTCCTGTCCGCTTGCCGCCACATCCCTTACGAACGCGTAAGCTTCTTCGATTTTCTTAACTGTCTTTTGAAGGTCGATTATATAGATACCGTTTCTTTCAGTAAATATATATTCGGCCATTTTGGGGTTCCATCTTCTTGTTTGGTGGCCAAAGTGTACCCCTGCTTCTAAAAGCTGTTTCATTGAAATAACTGACATATTTTTTATACCTCCATTTTGTTTTTCCTCCACGTCCCTCATATGCCAAAAACTACCCAAATATTTGGGCACTTGTTTTCGCATCAGAACGTGTGTGTATTTTTTACCTGCAACATTTTACCACACTTTTTTGCGCCCTGCAAGCATTTTTAAATATTTTGTGCAATTTTTTTGATTGTCTCAAGGCTTCTGTCCGCAATTTCGGCGTACCTTTCTTTTTTATTTTTTGCCTTTATCCCCCCTTTGTCAATGATGCCGAAATTTGCGTTCATAGGCTGGAAATCCCCTTTCCCTTCTGTGGTGATATAATTTATTAGCGCCCCCATCATGGTGTTTTGAGGCAAAATGAGCATTTCTTTTCCCAAAACCAGCCTTGCGGCGTTAATCCCTGCAATTATTCCGCAGGCGGCAGACTCCATGTACCCTTCAACGCCGGTGATTTGCCCGGCAAAAAAAACATTGGGGTCGCTTTTTAAATTAAGGGTTTTTTGCAAAACTTTCGGGGAATTTATATAGGTGTTTCTGTGCATTACCCCGTACCTTAAAAAAACTGCGTTTTTTAGCGCGGGTATCATGGAAAAAACCCTTTTCTGCTCTCCCCATTTTAAATTTGTCTGAAAACCTACCATATTATACATGGTCTTTGCCACATCGTCCTGCCGAAGCTGCAGCACCGCGTAATCCTCTTTGCCCGTTTTTGGGTTTATTAGCCCCACGGGCTTTAGGGGACCGAACCTCAAGGTGTCAACGCCCCGCTTTGCCATGATTTCCACGGGCATGCAGCCCTCAAAGACTTTGGGGTTTTCTATGTTTTCCTTCAAAGGTATGGTTTCTGCGTTAATTAAGTTTTCGTAAAAAGCTAAATATTCTTCCTTTGTCAAAGGACAGTTAATATAATCCGCCGTGCCTTTCCCGTAGCGGGCGCCAAAATAGGCATTGTCCATATCTATTGAGTCCGCTTCAATTATTGGGGCAGCGGCGTCGTAGAAGTTTAAATACTCCTCCCCCGTTCTTTTGGCAATATCCTCATAAAGTGGTCCTTCCGTCAAAGGGCCGCTTGCGACAATGCTCACCCCTTCGGGGATTTTTTTGACTTCTTCATGGATTATTTCAATGTTTGGGAAACTTTTAATTACTTTTGTAACTTCCCTTGACAAAACTTCCCTGTCAACCGCCAAAGCCCCGCCCGCGGGGACTTGGGCTATTTTTACGCATTTTAAGACCACTGAGTCAAATTCTTCCATTTCAAGTTTTAAAAGGCCCGAGGCCGAAGTCTTTTCCATGCTCTTTAGGGAATTGCTGCACACAAGCTCGCACAGCCCTTCCAAGTGATGGGCCGGCGAAAATTTTTTGGGCTTCATTTCATAAAGGGCGACATCCACGCCCATTTTCGCAATATGATAGGCTGCTTCGCAGCCCGCAAGTCCTCCGCCTATTACATTAACCTTCATTTTTCACTCCGTTTTTCTTTAATGTGGGGCAGTCTTTGTTGGAACATTCCTCTTTTTGCCCTGATTTAGTGTTTTTCATAACCATAAGGCTGCTGCATACGCCGCACAAATTCCCCGTGGGCTTATCCCACAAAATTGTGCCGCATTTGCTTGAGTTTTCGCAAGCGTAGTAAATTTTTCCTTTTTGTGATTTTCTCTCCACAATTTTACCGCCGCATTTAGGGCACAAAACCCCTGTTTCCACAACAATGGGCTTTGTGTTTTTGCACTCAGGATACCCTGGGCAGGCTAGGAATTTGCCGTACCTTCCTGTTTTTACAACCATATTGCGGCCGCATTTTTCGCAGATTACGTCGCTTACCTCGTCTTCTATTTCAATGTTGCCGATTTCTTCCTCGGCAACCCTTAATTCCTCAATAAAGGAGTCGTAAAACTCGTGAAGAATGCTGGTCCATTCCACTTTGCCTTCTTCAACGCCGTCGAGTTTGTCTTCCATATCGGCGGTAAACTTCACATTTACAACCTTTTTAAAATATTTATCCATAAGGTCGGTAACAATTTTACCTAGTTCCGTGGGCTTTAGCTGTTTTTTCTCCCTTACCACATAGCCCCTTTGGGTAATGGTGCTTATAGTGGGGGCATAGGTGGAGGGCCTTCCAATCCCTTTTTCCTCCATGGTTTTAATAAGGGTTGCTTCCGAATACCTTGGAGGGGGCTCTGTAAAGTGCTGTTTTGGTTCAAGTTTTAAAAGGTTTAGGCTTTGGCCTTTTTCCAAAGCAGGGATTTTGTTTTGCTCATCCTGCTCTTCCTCGTCGGTCCCTTCTTCGTATAAAATTGTATATCCTTTAAATTTCAATTTCTGGCCGCTTGCCTTAAACACATAATCCCCCGCGTAAATATCCACATTTACCGTGTCAAACACCGCGGACGCCATCTGGCTTGCCACAAACCTTTCCCAAATTAGCTTATAGAGCCTGTACTGGTCGCTAGTTAAAGACTCCTTTACCATCTGGGGGGTAATGTAGACGGATGTGGGCCTTATGGCCTCATGGGCGTCCTGGGCGGATTTTCTTGACTTATAAACCCTTGGGGTTTTTGGCAGATACTCCTCTTTAAAGTTTTCCTTTATATACTGCTGCGCTTCATTTTGAGCCTCAGCGGAAATCCTCAATGAGTCGGTTCTCATGTAGGTAATCAAACCCACAAAACCGATTTTTTCAACCTCAACGCCTTCATAAAGCTGCTGCGCCGCGGTCATGGTGCGCTTTGCCGTAAAACCAAGCTTGCGGCTGGCCTCCTGCTGCAATGTACTTGTTATAAACGGGGGGGAAGGGGATTTTTGCTTTTCGCTGTATTTAACATCCCCCACCACATATGTTGCGCCGTTTAACTTTTTTAAAACTTTATCCACATCATCCTTGTTTCCAAGCTCAACCTTTTTGCCGTTTTCGCCATAAAACTTCGCCACAAAAGAATCCTTTTGGCTTTCCCCAAAGGTTGCGGTAATATCCCAGTATTCTTTTGGGACAAAGTTTTCAATTTCCCGCTCCCTGTCCACAATCAGCTTTGTGGCAACGGACTGCACCCTTCCCGCGCTAAGGCCTTTTTTGACCTTTTTCCAAAGAAGGGGGCTTAGTTTGTAGCCTAAAATCCTGTCTAAAACCCTTCTTGCCTGCTGGGCGTTCACCAGGTTTATGTTAATTTGCCTGGGCTGTTTAATCCCCGCTTTTACGGCATTTTGGGTAATTTCGTTAAATGTTACCCTGCACGGGGAGTTTTCATCAACGCCCAAAAGTTTGGACAAATGCCATGCAATCGCTTCCCCTTCACGGTCAGGGTCGGTTGCAAGCAGCACTCTTTCCGCGTTTTTTGCCTCTTTTTTAAGTTTGCTCACAAGTTCCCCTTTACCGCGGATGGTTATATATTTAGGGGTAAAATTATTTTCAATATCCACCCCCATCTGGCTCTTGGGCAAATCCCGAAGATGCCCCATGGAGGCAAGGACATCGTAATTTTTCCCAAGATATTTTTTTATGGTTTTAGCCTTAGCAGGTGACTCCACAATAACCAAATTTTTACCCATCCAAGTATCCATTCCTTTCTGATGTTAAATACACCACGCTATTTTAATACATACTTTTTCCCTGGAAGACTTTTTACAATGCCTTTTAATTCCATCAAAGTCAAAATCCCGTTTACCACACCTGCGTTTAACTGGGTCATGTTGATTATATCATCAACCGTTACAGGTTCTTTTGACAGACATCCAAGCACCTTTTGCTCGTTTTCTGAAAAAGTCGTGCGCTCAGCGGCGACTAAAGCCCCGCTGTTTGGTTTGGGGTTTGCTTTTGTTATATTATTATTGCTTGAAAATAAATTTATTATATCGTCCTCATCTTTTTTAATAAAATAATCAGGGAAATTGTCAATTAAATCTTCCAAGATATCATTTGCCGAAAGAAGCATTTTTGCCCCGTCGCGGATTAACAAATTTGTGCCCGCCGAGCGGGTTTTATTGATATCCCCGGGGCAGGCGTAGACTTCTTTTCCGTAGTTTAGCGCATGGTGTACCGTATTTAACGCCCCACTTTTGTACCCTGCCTCAATTACGCAAACCGCTTCGGAAAGCCCCGCCAGAATCCTGTTTCTGTATGGGAAATTCCGTCCCAAAGGCTGGGTTCCGGGCAAAAACTCCGAAATCACAACGCCGTTTTTTTCAATTTCCAAAAGCAAATCCTGATTTTCTTTGGGGTAACCCACATCAATGCCGCAGCCTAATACTGCCGCGGTTTTCCCCCCTGAAACCAGCGCGCCCTTATGGCTTGACGCGTCAATACCCACCGCCGCGCCGCTTACAATTAAAATGCCATACCCGGCCAAAAACGCGGCAAACTCCCTTGCCACATTCATGCCGTAGGATGTGGCGTTCCTTGCGCCCACAAAGGTGACGCAGAGCATTTTATTCAAAACACAAATATCCCCCCGGTAAAACAAAACCGCAGGAGGGTCGCTTATCACCTTTAAATTTTTTGGATAGTTTTCATCGTCAAAGGAAATCGCCAAAATCCCTTTTTCCTTCAAATGCCCCGCTAGTTTTTGGGCTTTTGTTAAATCCTTTTTTAAAATAATCTGCTTTTCCAAATCAGATAAATAGGGGATTTTTGAAACTTCTTCCCCCTTCATCCTAAACACATTTTCCAATCCGTATTCCTTGTGCAATCTAATAATATTATTATTGGAAACTTTTTGTTCACCATATAACCAAAGCCAAAGTAATATATCCATAAAAAACAAATCCTTTTAAATTCATTTAATTATTTCAAAAAATCACCGTTTAAACTACTCAAGCTTTGTGTTTTAAGTTCCTCATTTTTATAAAATACTATATTTTTTACTTTTTGTAAAGAAAATTTTACTAATTGTAACAAAAATAAAACCAAAGTACACTATTTTGTACTTTGGTTTTTATAGTTCTGCCTGACATGTTCATACATAAAGATGGCAGCGCTAACCGCCGCGTTTAAAGACTCTGCTTTTCCCAACATGGGGATTTTAACCAGCTTGTCGCAAAGGCCTGCCGCGGTATCCGAAAGCCCAGCTCCCTCATTTCCTATAATAAAGGCGCATTTTTGCCGCAAGTTTAAAGAATAAAAATCTTGGGTTTTTTCAGACAAATGCCCGCCGATTACTAAAAAGCCTACCTTTTTTAAATAACTTATTGACTCGTCAATGGTTTTTGAAAAAACAATGGGCAAATTAAATATGGAACTCATGGTGGAGCGGACAACTTTGGGGTTATACAAATCCACGCAGCCTTTTGTTAAAATCACCCCGCATGCACCCGCGCTGTCGGCTGTCCTTATTATGGTGCCGAGGTTTCCCGGGTCTTGCAGGTTTTCGCAAACCACCACAAGGCTTTTATCCTTTATTTTCAAATCAGAAAAAGCCGCCTTCTTTATTTTTACAGCCGCCATAATCCCCTGTGGGGTTTGGGTCTGGGATACCGATTTAAAAAGCTTTTTTGAAAGCTTAAAAACTTTTGCGCCCAAGTCTTTGTCAAGTTTAAAATCCTCATCAAGATATACAGACTCAATTTCTGCCCCGTTTTTTATGGCGTCAAAAACGAGCCTTTCCCCCTCAATGACAAAAAGGCCTTCCTTTTCCCTCGCTGATTTTTCCGCCAGCCTTTTTAATTTTTTAATCTCAGGGTTTTCCTTGCTTTCTATATACCTCATTTTCTAAACATCCTAAGGGACTCAATTGACGCCAAAACAACGACAACATCGTTTTTTTGCATAATTTCGTCGGGGCTTATATTTACCATGACATTTTTGTCCCGCTTAAGCGCAAGTATATTTATATTGTACCTTTCCCTGATGTGCAATTCCCTGATGGACTTGTTTACCCAAGCCTCGGGCACAAAAAGCTCTGTTATGCAGTATTCATCGCTCAAAGCAATATTGTCAACAAAATTTGAGCTGGTTAAAGTATAGGCCATTTTCACCGCCATATCCCTTTCGGGAAAAACTATGGAGTCCGCGCCCACTTTGGCCAAAAGCCGCGCGTGTATATCGCTTTGCGCTTTCGCGATTACATTTTTAATCCCAAGCTCTTTTAACATCATGGTAACTAAAATGCTTACCTGAATATCATCCGCCACTGCCACAATGGCGGTGTCAAAATTCCTTATGCCAATGCTCTTTAGCACATCCTCATCTTCAAAATCCCCCACAACGGCGTGGGTAACATGGTCGGAAATTTCCTGTACCACGTCTTCGTCCTTGTCAATGGCAATCACTTCATGACCCAGTTTATACAAAGTCTGGGCTAAACTTTTTCCAAATCTTCCAAGCCCTAAAACCGCAAATGATTTCATAACTTTTCCCCTCTGTTAACCTACTGAGATTTTCCCTTCCGGGTATCTTATGTTGCTGTTATTTTTCCCCGGAAGAAGCAATGCAAGTCCTATAGTTAGTACTCCGACCCTTCCAAAAAACATAAGGAATATTAGCGCAATTTTGCTTGCAGGAGATAAAAGCGACGTTATGCCTGTCGTAACGCCTACGGTGCCAAAGGCCGACGTAGTTTCAAACAAAACATCCATGAATGAATAATTATCAAAGGCCATTATGATAAATGAGCCAATTATGATACTGATAAGCCCGATTATAAATATTGAAAACGCCCTGATAATTGTATTAAATCCTATCCGCCGCTCTAAAATATTTACATCGTTTTTGCCCTTTAGCAGTGAATGCACCGTAAAAATCACAACCCCCACCGTGGTGGTTTTAATGCCACCCGCGGTTGAGCCGGGGGACCCGCCAATAAACATTAAAATAACGCTGAGAAGTTTTGTGCTGTCTTTAAAAAAACCGACGGATAGTGTATTAAAGCCTGCTGTTCTCATTGAAACCGAGTGAAACAATGACGCCAGTATTTTATCAGGAAAGTTTAAATTCTTTAGCGTTGCCGCGTTGTTATATTCAAACAACAACGTTCCCAATGTGCCTGCTATAATTAAAATAAATGATATTATCAAAACCATTTTGGAATGAAGCCTTAATTTTTTATAACTCTTTTGGGTTATTATATCTTCCCAAACGCCAAACCCAAGGCCGCCGGTTATGATTAAGGCCATAATTGTCAAATTCACAACCGGGTTTGATATATAATCCGTCAGGCTGCAATAGGGGGATTTGTCCCCTAAAATATCAAACCCCGCGTTGCAAAAGGCGCTTACCGAATGGAAAATCCCCCTGTAAATCCCGCCTAAAACCCCGTATTGGGGTATAAACTGGGTGGACAAAATAACCGCGCCTAGAAATTCCAAAATGAATGTCCCCATAAGGACATGCAAAGTAAGCCGCACAATCCCTTCCATGTTTAACTGGTTGAAGGACTCCGTCATTAAAATCCTTTCCTTTAAGGTTATGCGCCTTCCTACCATAATTGAAAACAGCGTGGCCATTGTCATAAATCCAAGGCCGCCTAACTGGATTAACAATAAAATCACAATCTGCCCAAAGAAAGTCCAGTGCTGGTAGGTGTCAGCCACAATAAGGCCGGTTACACATGTGGCGCTTGTCGCGGTAAATAATGCGTCTAGGAAATTGCTTTGGCCTTCCTTTATGGAAATTGGCAGCGACAAAAGAAAACTTCCCAATATAATTAACCCCAAAAAGATTAGGGCTATCGCTTTAAACGGGCTCATTTTTATAATCCTGTTTTTAAAATTAACCAATATTTGAGCCAATCAAAAGACCTCCACGACAGAGCGTTAAATAAATTTTTGCTTATAAAAATTTATAAGATGGCTACGATTCCCATAGCCACCTTTATGTTTGGTCTCATATATGCGCTTTTGCTGTTTCTACAAGTTTTGCAAAAGCAGCCTCATCATTTATAGCAAGTTCTGAAAGCATTTTACGGTTAATATTGATATTTGCCTTCTTTAAGCCGTTAATAAATTGTGAATAGTTCATGCCGTTCATTTTGCAAGCCGCGGAAATTCTGGTGATCCAAAGCCTTCTAAAATCCCTCTTCCTGCGTTTTCTGCCAACATAAGCGTAAACTAAGGATTTCATTACGGCTTGGTTTGCAACTCTATATAATTTGGACTTTCCGCCCCTGTAACCTTTGGCAAGTTTTAATATTTTCTTATGTCTCTTTCTTGTGGCAAGACCGCCCTTAATGCGTGCCATATCTCTCTCCTCCTATCCTGCATTATTTGTATGGAATTAACTTCTTAATGGTTTTTGCGTTTGGAACAGACGCGTAACCGCCTTTTCTTAGCTTTCTTTTTCTCTTTGTGGATTTCTTTGTTAAAATATGGCTTCTATATGCTTTGCTGCGTTTAACTTTGCCGTTTTTAGTAAAGCCAAAACGCTTCGCAGCACCCTTGTGTGTCTTTAACTTAGGCATAATGATACTCTCCTTCCAATATTAAAAATACCTACAGCATCTATGTTTAATAGAAAATCTATAGCTTAGCTGTTTTTAGGCGCAATTAACATGGTCATATTCCTGCCTTCAAGCTTGGGTTTGTTTTCCCTGGCCCCGTATTCGCTTACGGCTTCGCAAAATCTTTCAAGAAGCTCCTCACCTATGTTTGCGTGATTTACTTCCCTTCCGCGGAAGCGCACGGTCACCTTAACCTTGTCCCCTGCCTTCAAAAACTTAATTGCGCTGTTTGTCTTGGTTTTAAAATCATGGTCCTCAATGGTAGGAGAAAGTCGTATTTCCTTAATATCAATTACCTTTTGATTTTTCCTTGCCTCTTTTTCCTTTTTGGCAAGCTCAAAACGGTATTTTCCATAGTCCATTATCTTGCAAACAGGTGGATTCCCCTTTGGGGCGATTTTTACCAAATCCAGATTTTTGGATTCGGCGATTTCCAATGCCTGGTCAATCGGCATAATCCCCAACTGTTTCCCATCACTGTCAATAACCCGGACCTCTTTGTCACGAATCTCCTCATTGATTAATAAATCCTTGATTATAAAGACACCTCCAAAAAATTAAAATAGCGGTGAAAAGCAAACCTTCACCGCCTGATATGCAACATACACATATTGACCGAGCTCGCTGTGCGGCAGGGTGAGAGCATTTGCTCTTCTTTGTTTTTTAGTGTTATTCTGTGTTTTTCTGTGTTATTCTAACACGTTATTTTTTTATTGTCAAGTATTTTTTCTAAAAATTATTGTTATAAAGCACTTTTCCAACCAAATAGCCGTCCTTTGCTTCTTCGATTAACACATCAAAAATTTTGCCTGAAATATCTTCGGGAAAACCTGCCCTCACATTTATATAGCTTCGTGAGTGGCCTTCATAAATCCCGTTATCTTCTTCCCTTTCAAATAAAACCTCCAAAGTTTTCCCGATTTGGCTTTGTAAAAACTTTTGCCGCTCAATTCTTACAACTTCGGAAATTTTTCTTGCCCGCTCCTCCCTGACCTTTTTAGGGAGCTGCTCCATTTTTGCCGCGGGGGTACCTTTCCTTTCGGAATAGGGAAAGACATGGACATTATAAAACCCGACTTTTTTGATAAATTCTATGGTTTCTTTGAATTCTTCCTCGGTTTCCCCCGGAAACCCCGCAATAATATCAGTTGTTACCGCTACATTATTATATGCGCTTTTTAATAAATTTACCGCATTTAAATAATCTTTTGTCGTATATTTTCTGTTCATCCTTTTAATCACGCTGTCGCTTCCGCTTTGCAGTGATATATGGAAATGCTCGCAGAGTTTTTCGCACTCCGCTATCCCGCGGACAAACTCCTCATTTATTATTCTTGGCTCCAATGACCCAAGCCTTATCCTGCCGTATTTTAGGGAACTGTTTAGTGTTTTAATTAAATCCAAAAGATTTGTGTTTCCCAAATCCTTCCCGTAGGAAGAAATGTGTATGCCAGTCAGCACCACTTCCTTATACCCGTTGTCAATGAGCCTTACGCATTCTTCAACAATGCTTTCCTTATCGCGGCTTCTCACGGGGCCTCTTGCGTAGGGGATTATGCAGTAGCTGCAAAAGCTGTCGCAGCCGTCCTGGATTTTCACATACGCCCTTGTCCTGTCATTTTGGCTTGAGATTTTCAACTCCTCAAACTCCTGTTTTTTTAAAACATTGTTTACAAGGCAAACCTCTCCCCTGCAGGACTCAACCAAATCCACGATTTCGCTTCTCCTGTTTGTTCCCAAAATCAGGTCAATCCCGCCAATGCTTTTGACATCCCCGGGGCTTACCTGGGAGTAGCACCCCACAACCGCGATAAATGCGTTGGGGTTTTCTTTTTGTGCCCGCCTTATAATCTGGCGGGACTTTTTTTCCCCAATGCTTGTCACGGAACAGGTATTTATAACATACACATCTGAGGGGCTTTCAAAATCCACCACTTCATAACCCCGCCCTACGAAAAGCTCCCGCATGGCCTCGGTTTCATACTGGTTGACTTTGCAGCCCAATGTATAAAACGCAACTGTTTTGTTGCGGTTGTATTTTTCAAAAAATTCCTTTTGTCCTAACGATAAATCCACACGTTCAGAATTTACGCCCATATGTTAACTCCTTAAAAAATTTATCTAAAATTAAATTATATCCTACCTTTTTTGTTATTTCAAGTTCATTTTCCCTTTTAAAATTTTGGCAGAAAAAGCGGGCAAATATAAATCATTGATAAAAAATAAAAAACCTGCCCTCCGCAGGCCTGCAGGTTATAAGTTAAAATTCCAATATTTTCCACACTTGATGAAATTGACAAAAGCGCAAAGTAATATTTTCACCTTTCATGTCAAATAATAATTTCAGAAAAATATAAAGGAAAGGTCCGCTATGAAAAGGTTTTTATATATCTTGTTGCTAACAGTAATTATTATGAGTCTTTTTACAATTAAATATTTTTTAGAAAACTTCGGCAAAACCAACTCCACCACAAATATCATGCTTGTAAAATGCGAATTTTCGGAAGGGATGATTGTATGAATCCTAAAATGACAAAGGAAGAATATAAAAAATATGTGGACAAAAAATCCCCAAACTCCCCCATATTAAAAAACACCATTAAGGCGTTTTTAGGCGGGGGGCTGATTTGCGCAATCGGGCAAATGTTTTTAAATTTCTATAAATCAAAAGGCCTTGGAATGGAAAACTCCTTTGGTCTTGTGAGCATTACCCTGATTTTCATAGGCGCCCTTCTCACAGGATTTAACCTATACGACAAAATCGGAAAACACTTAGGCGCCGGGGCATTGGTTCCAATCACAGGCTTTTCCAACTCAATTGTATCCCCTGCCATGGAGTTTAAGTCCGAAGGCTTTGTGCTTGGCGTGGGCGCGAAAATGTTTGTAATCGCAGGCCCGGTACTGGTTTACGGGATTACATCTTCCGTAATCGCAGGGCTAATATATTATTTTATAAGGTAGGCGTAATTATGGCACTAAAACGTTTAGGCACACAATCTGTAAAATTTGACATCCCGCCAAGCGTATATGCCGAAGCCTCCATTGTGGGGAAAAAAGAAGGCGAAGGCCCGCTTAGGGGATATTTTGACAAAATAGAATCAGACCCCTATTTAGGGCAGTCCACATGGGAAAAAGCCGAAAGCGAGCTAATGCTGAGAACCGTAAATGAAGCGTTAAAAAAAGGGAGCTTATCCCCCCACCAGATAGATTTTATTTTCGCGGGCGACCTGCTTAACCAAAGCATAGGCTCAAACTACGGCCTAAGGGATATGGAAATCCCGTTTTTCGGCGTGTTTGGCGCATGCTCTACCATGGCAGAAACCCTCTCCCTTGGCGCAATGCTAATTGACGGCGGCTTTGCCGAAAAAGTGATTTGCACCACCTCCAGCCATTTTTGCTCTGCGGAAAAGCAGTTCAGATACCCCCTTGAATACAGCGGGCAAAGGCCGCCCACAGCCCAGTGGACGGTTACGGGCTGCGGCGCGGTGATTTTGTCAAAAGAAGGGATAGCGCCATATATTACCCATGTAACCGTTGGGAAAATCAAGGATTTAGGGATAAAGGACGCCACGAATATGGGCGCGGCAATGGCGCCGGCTTTTGTTGAGACAATTACTTCCCACTTTAAAGATACCAACCGCGACCCGTCATATTATGATTTAATCCTTTCCGGCGATTTGGGCAGTGTGGGAAAAAGCATAGCAATTGATTTATTAAAACAGGAAGGTTATGATATTTCCTCAAACTATGACGACTGCGGCTGCATGATATTTGACAACAAAACCCAGGACACCCACGCGGGTGGAAGCGGCTGCGGCTGCAGCGCAAGCGTGCTTTGCGCCTATGTAATCCCCAAAATGCGGCTAGGTGAGCTAAAGAGGGTATTGTTTATCGCAACTGGCGCCCTAATGAGCCCCACAAGCACCCAGCAGGGCGAAAGTATCCCTTCCATTGCCCACGCGGTGGCCCTTGAAACCTAAATTTTCTAAAATTTTAAAAAAAACTTGCAAAACTTAAAATCCTTTGTTATAATGATATTTGTTTTAAATGCAGTTGACTTTTAGGAGGTGTAATATATATGGCAAAGTGCGAAATTTGCAACAAGGGAGTTTCCTTCGGTATTAAATTAAGCCACTCTCACAGAAGGTCCAACAGGAAATGGAAACCAAACATCAGGGCAGTAAAAGCAATTGTTAACGGAACTCCAAAAACAATTAAAGTTTGTTCAAGATGTCTTCGTTCAAACAAAGTAGAGCGTGCGGTTTGATAAAAGTAAAATCCTATATAAAGGCAGCCTTAAGGGGTCTGTCTTTTTTATTTTTTAATACAAAATATCATAAATCTTTTTATATATACTTATCCTTGAAACATACTTTTTTGTCTCAGGATAGGGTATTTTTACAAGATTTCCTTCTTCATCAGTCAAAGACTTGTCGTTTAACCACCGTCTCACATTCCCCTCCCCCGCGTTGTACGCGGCGGAAGCAAGTTTAATGTCCCCCTCAAACTTAGAGAGCAGGAAATTAAAATACCAAGCCCCCATTTTTATGTTGTGTTCGGGGTAAAACAAGTCATAATCATAAATCCCCGCCTTTTCGCTGCAGTAGCGGGCTGTTTCGTCAGTAATCTGCATAAGGCCTTTAGCCCCCGCCTTCGATATGGCGGTTTCCACAAAATTACTTTCAGCTTTGATTATCGCCGCAATCAAACTCGGCGGCAAATTATTGGCTTTTGCTTCCCTTTCAATTATATCCCTGTATTTAAACGGAAAAAGGTTGTAACAAACAAGCATAAATATATAAAACAAAATAAATATGAAAATTAAAACAATCAAAACCCTTTTTCTTAAAAACAAAACCTTCAACCTAACATCCTCCGGCCACATTTTTTGTCCAAAAATCATTTAACTTTCTTAAAAATTCTTCTTCACTTCCGTTGTTTTCTATATGATAATGGGATTTTTTTATAAGTTTCTCATCGCTCATTTGGGAATTTATCCGCTTTAACGCCAAATCCTCATCCACGTTGTCCCTGTTTTTAATCCGTTCAACCCTTAATTCTTTCGGGCATGTGATTGCCAAAACAATGTCGCAGGCTTTATCCATATTTGTTTCAAATAACAGCGCCGCGTCAATTACCCAAACGCAGTCCCCCTTTTTGCCAATTTTATTTAAAATTTCATCCCTTATAGGAGTATGCGTAATTTCATTTAATAATGAGCGCTTTTTTTCATCGTTAAAGACAATTTTCCCCAAAGCCTTCCTGTCAATTTCCCCGAAACGGTCAAAAACTCCGCTTCCAAAGGCTTCTTTGATTTTTTCCTTTACATCGCCTCTTTTTAAAATTTCGTGCCCGATTTTATCCGCGTCTATGACGTTCGCGCCCATTTTTTCAAAAAACTTTGCAGCGGTGGTTTTCCCGCTGCCGCTTCCGCCGGTTAAGCCTATAACCATAAAAAACCCTTCCTATTTAGTATCATACCAACGGTACCCGCACTTTATATCCACCACAAGCGGCACCTTCAATTTTGCCGCGTTTTCCATTTCAGTCTTTAAAATTTCCACAACCTTGTCCACTTCATCCTTGTGGGCTTCCACAATTAATTCGTCGTGAACCTGTAAAATCAGCCTTGATTTTTTAACTTCCTTGTTTAACCTGTCAAACACCCTTACCATAGCGATTTTTATAATATCCGCCGCTGTCCCCTGAATGGGCGTGTTCAGCGCAACCCTTTCGCCAAAGGAACGCTCGTTGAAATTGGATGAATAAAGCTCAGGGATTGCGCGCCTTCTTCCAAAGAGGGTGGTAACATAGCCCTTTTCTTTTGCCGACGCAATAATTGAGTCCATGTATTCTTTTACCTTGTGGTATTTTTTAAAATAATTGTCAATGTAGTTTTTGGCTTCCTTCCTTGAAACCCCGATATCCTGGGCAAGGGAAAAATCGCTGATACCGTAAACTATCCCGAAGTTTACCGCCTTTGCGTCAGAACGCATGCGGGGCGTTACCATGTCTTTTGGCACCCCGAACACCTGGCTTGCGGTGGTGGTGTGAATGTCCTCATTGTTTAAAAAAGCGTTAATCATGGTTTCGTCCCCTGAAATATGGGCCAAAACCCTAAGCTCAATCTGGGAGTAGTCCGCGTCAACCAAAACATAGTCCCCGCCTGAGGCGGTAAACATTTTCCTAATTTCCCTTCCCAACTCCAGCTTTATGGGAATGTTTTGAAGGTTTGGCTCGGTACTTGAAATCCTGCCTGTTACGGTAATTGTCTGGTTTAAGGTGGAGTGGATTTTGTCCGTCTGGGGGTTTATTACCGCCAAAAGCCCGTCAATGTATGTGGACTTTAGCTTTGTAAGCTGGCGGTACCTTATAATGTATTCAATAATCTCATGTTTTCCCAATAGCTTTTCCAAAACTTCCACGTCGGTGGAATACCCTGTTTTTGTCTTTTTAACCACAGGGAGTTTCAAATCCTCAAAAAGCACCTTTCCAAGCTGTTTTGTGGAACTTATGTTAAACTCTTCGCCGCTTATTAAATATATTGCCTGCTCCACCATCTTAATTTCTGCCTCAAGCTTTTTGCCAAAATTCATAAGTTCGGTCCTGTCCACCTTAAACCCCGCAAGTTCCATATTAGCCAAAACCCTTGTCAGGGGCAGCTCAATGTCATAAAACAAATTCTCTAGGCCTAATTCTTTAATTTTTTCCAATAAAACTTCGGAAAGCCTTTCTAAAACAGCGCAGCGCTTTGCGGAAAACTCAACAAATTCTTCATCCGATAATTCGGAAATCTTTTTCTTAGCCTTCCCTTTTCCTAAAACTTCTTCTTCGCTTTTAATGCTTATGTTTAAAAAGTCAAAGGACAGGCGTTCTAAATTATAATTTGACTTTTGCGGCTCAATTAAATAAGCAGCAATTTCCGTGTCAAAAACAATATTTTTTAAATCAATCCCGTATTCAGCCAAAACCCGGATATCTTCTTTTGTGGAATGGCTGATTTTAGGACAGGGGCTTTCAAAAATTTCTTCAAATGAGTTTGGGTTTATGTTAAAAGAAAACCTAGCTGTATAAACTTCGCCGCCGAAACAAAACGCCGCGCCCGCCAATTCATGCCCGTCTTTTAGCAAAAGGTATGAAAACCTGCCCGCCTTTAAAATCTTTTCTTTAAAATCCTTTAGTGACTCTAAGTCATCTATTATATTAACTTTTACATCTTCGTCCGCTGCTTTTGTATTTTTTCCCGCCGCCAAATCCAGCTTTTTGATTATGGCGTTAAACTCAAGGCGGGATAAAACCTTTATTAATTCTTCCTTATTAAATTGCCTTCTTTCTAAATCCGCCAAAGTTATCCCCAAAGGCACGTTTTTGTCAATTGTGGCTAAAACCTTGCTCAAATACGCGCTTTCTTTCCCGCATGCGAGTTTTTCTTTTACGGATTTTGAAACATCCAAATTATCAATGTTTGAGTATATGTTTTCAATGCTGTGATATTGGGAAATCAAAGACAGCGCCGTCTTTTCCCCTATCCCGGCAACCCCGGGGATATTGTCGGACGGGTCCCCCATTAAGCCTTTCACATCAATGAATTCCTTTGGTGTCACATTGTACTTTTCCAAAACCTTTTTGTCATCATAAACTTCTTGTATGGTCTGGCCCTTGCTTGTGGTGGTTAAAACTATGAAAGTTTTGCCGCTCGCAAGCTGCAAATCGTCCTTGTCGCCTGTTAGGATAAAACAATTAACCCCTTCATCTTCGCACATTTTAGACACAGTCCCGATTATATCGTCCGCCTCATAGCCTTCCTTTTCCAATATGGCAATCTTCATGGCGGATAAAATTTCTTTTAAAATGGGAAGCTGCACCGCCAGTTCGTCGGGCATTCCCTTGCGGTGGGCTTTGTACCCCTCATACATTTCGTGCCTGAAAGTTTTTCCTTTCAAATCAAAGGATACCGCAATATAATCAGGGTTTAGTTCATCCAAATTTTTAAATAATATATTTAAAAAACCGTACACCGCGTTAGTGGGTGTGCCGTCTTTTGTGGTGAGCATGCGGATAGCGTAAAAAGTGCGGTTAATAATAGAGTTTCCATCTATAATTAGTAACTTTTTCATATCCCAATCCTCTTTTTTGGTATTTTAATTTGATTATATTATATATAACTTACATATTAATTACAATTTAATTTTAAAAAAAACCTTGCAAAACAAGGAAAAAGATGTTATACTCTAGTAAAGAGGTTGTGAGAGTGGGCAAAAATCCCGCTCTTATTTGTTATTATAAAATCTTTTGTTTTAAGGCATAATTAATTTTGTCAGATTTTCATTAAACCTTTTATGATATCTGGCTTCGCTTTGGATGGGCTGAAATTTGGGCCTATTTTTTATGTAAAAACAAAATTTCTTAAATAAAAAATTTATGAGAGGAAGGGCAAAGTGTCAAAAATTGAAGATTTAGTATCAAAAATCGCTGAAGAAATCTGCGCCAAAGAAGGCATGGAACTCTATGACGTGGAGTATAAAAAAGAAGGCAACGACTATTTTTTAAGGATTTACATTGACAAGCCCGGCGGGGTTTCAATTGACGACTGCGAAAAAATCAGCAAAATAATAGACCCCATTTTGGATGAAAAAGACCCCATCAAAGAGGCGTACTACCTTGAAGTTTCCTCCCCGGGCATTGAAAGGCACTTAAGAAAGCCTGAGCACTTTCAAAAAGCTATCGGACAAGAAATTGACATTAAGCTTTTTTCTCCCATTGACAAGAAAAAACACCTAACGGGCACGCTACTTTCATATAACGGAAATATCCTGACCCTCGACTCCGAAGGAAAGACATATGAAATTGAAAAAGATAAAATCTCACAAGCAAGGATTGCTTTCAAATTTTAAATAAAAGGATTTTATACAAAGGTTTTTTTGCAAGGAATATTAATGGAAGGATTGATTAAAAAATGAACACAAACGAGCTCCTTTCGGCTCTATTAGAATTGGAAAAGACCAAAAGAATAGATAAAGAAAGCCTTTATGAAGCATTAGAACAGGCGCTGGTTGCGGCGTACAAGAAAAATTACGGCCCCAACCACATTTGCTTTGCAAAAATCGACAGGGAAACGGGAAATATAAGGGTTTACTGCCAAAAAACCGTTGTGGAGGAAGTTACCGACCCGCAAACCCAAATCTCCCTTGAAGAAGCAAAATCCATTGATAAAAAATATAAACTAAACGATGTAATCGATTTTGAGGCGGACCCCGCCAAATTTGGAAGGATTGCGGCGCAAAGCGCAAAGCAAATCGTGGTTCAAAGGATTAGGGAAGCAGAACGGGGAAACCTATATTCTGAATTTTCCGAAAAAGAAAACCAAATTTTAACAGGAACCGTTAAAAAGGTGGACAAACGCGGGGTTCTTGTGGACGTGGGAAACCTTGAGGCGCTAATTACCCCGGGGGAACAGATACCCGGCGAAACTTACACTCCTGGAAAGCGCATTAAAGTTTACATGTTAGAGCTAAAAACCACAGGCAAAGAAACCTATGTGCTAGCCTCCCGCACCCACCCCGGCCTTGTGAAGAAATTGTTTGAGCAGGAAGTGCCGGAAATTGCGGACGGAACTGTTGAAATCAAGTCCATATCAAGGGAAGCGGGCTCACGTTCCAAAATGGCGGTGTATTCCCAAAACAAAAACGTGGACCCTGTCGGCGCCTGCGTAGGGCCAAAAGGCGCAAGGGTTGCCGCTGTTGTTGAGGAACTAGGGGACGAAAAAATCGATATTATAAAATACAGCGACAACATTGAGGAATACATCAGCGCAAGCCTTTCCCCCGCCAAGGTTACAAGGTGCGAGATAGATGAGGAAACAAAAACCGCAACGGTTTATGTCCCTGATTTCCAGCTTTCATTGGCAATAGGAAAAGAAGGGCAGAACGCCCGCCTTGCCGCAAGGCTTACAGGCTGGAAGATAGATATTAAAAGCGACAATTCATAAGAGGTGATTTTTATTAACAAAGAAAAGAAAGTGCCCCTTCGTATGTGCGTTGCGTGCCGTCAGATGAAAGAAAAAAAGGAATTGATTAAAGTGACAAAGCCAAAAGAAGGCCCCATTCAAATTGACGAAACGGGAAAACTCCCAGGCCGCGGCGCGTATGTATGCAAAAATCCCGACTGCGTTAAAAAAGCCAAAAAGGCACGTGGGTTTGAAAGGGCATTTAAGTGTGCACTGCCGGAAGATTTATATGAAAAGCTGGATGAGGTGGCTAAAGATGGGTGATAAAATTATAGGCATGATTTCCCTTGCAAAAAAGGCGGGAAAAGTCAAAGATGGCCTCTACCAATGCAAAATTGAAATCGAAAGCGGCCGTGCAAAACTTGTGATTATCTCTTGTGATGCTAAAGACAATACGCTAGACCAAATAGTTTCAAGGTGCAAAGCAAAAAACATACCATATATAAAATATTCTGACAAAAAGACACTCGGAAAATGTATCGGCAAACCACCAAAAACTGCAATAGCGGTATGTGATGAGAATTTTTCCGGTGCTATACTTAAATTATACGGGGGTGGTAAAAATGGTGAAAGTAACTAAGCCAAGAATATATGAGGTTGCCAAAGATATAGAGGTATCAAGCAAGGAATTACTTAATTTATTGTCAGAACACGGCATTGAGTTAAAAAACCATATGAGCACATTGGAAGACAATGAAATGGACATAATATTGGAATACTATACCCAGTCCTTTGAGAAAAAGGACATGGATTTTAAGGACTTCGTGGCAAAATTCCAAGGCAAGGACACAGAAACCAAAAAAGAAGAAAAAGCGCAGGCAAAAGCTGAAGACGAAAAGAAACCAAAACAGGAAAAGGCCGATGACGAAAAAATCCAGACCGCTGCGGCGGATGAGCCGAAACAAAACAAAAAGGCGTTCCGCTATATTGATACAAGGCAAAGCGCGGTGGATTTGGAAAAACTGGATACTGAAAAAATCGAAGCTTTGGCACCTGTGGAAATCAAAGACGATATAGTGCGAAAGCAAAAGTTTTCCAAAAAGAAATCAGGAAAAATAAAGGATAAGGAAATAAAGAAGAAGGAAGATTTTAAAAAGGCCCAGGCTAAAGCGGAAATCCCGCTTGAAATCACAATCCCTGATGAAATCACCGTCGGGGCATTGGCTGAAAAATTAAAGGTAAACGCGACGGAAGTTATTAAGCGGCTAATGACCTTGGGCGTTATGGCCTCCATCAGCCAGTCCATTGACTTTGACGTTGCGTCATTGGTTGCTGAGGATTTAGGCGCAAAAGTTACAAAAGAAATAATTTTAACCGAAGAGGACAAACTATTCAATGACGTTGAAGATGACGAAAAGGACCTTGTGCCCCGTCCGCCTGTGGTTGTTGTTATGGGCCATGTTGACCACGGTAAAACCAGCCTTCTTGACGCCATCAGGCAAACCAATGTCATTGAAACGGAAGCCGGCGGCATTACCCAGCACATCGGCGCATATACTGTAAAAATCAATGATAAGCAAATCACATTTTTGGATACGCCGGGCCATGAAGCGTTTACCGCAATGCGTGCCCGCGGCGCGCAGGTTACGGATATCGCGATTTTGGTTGTGGCGGCCGATGACGGCATAATGCCACAGACCATTGAAGCGATTAACCACGCTAAAGCCGCAAACGTGCCAATTATTGTGGCAATAAATAAAATAGACAAGGACACCGCAAACCCCGAAAGAGTAAAACAGGAACTCACCGAATACGGGTTAGTGCCTGAAGAATGGGGCGGCGATACCATTTGCGTAAATATTTCCGCAAAGAAAAAAATAAACATTGAAGCCTTGCTTGAAATGGTTATTTTAACTGCGGAAATCAAGGAACTAAAGGCAAATCCCAACAGGCGCGCAAAAGGTACCGTTATTGAGTCCCGCCTTGACAAGGGCAGGGGCCCCGTTGCCACCGTTTTAGTTCAAAACGGCACCCTTCACGTTGGCGACTTTATCGTTGTGGGAACCTGCTACGGCAGGGTGCGCGCAATGCTTGACGACCACGGGAGAAGGATTAAATCCGCCCTCCCCTCCACCCCTGTTGAAATCACCGGTTTAAACGAAGTTCCCGAAGGCGGGGACATCTTCTACGTTGTAGATGACGAAAGAGCCGCTAAAAACGTTGTTGAGTCAAGAAAAGCAAAACAAAAGGCAGAAAAGCAGGCGGCAAACAAAGTATCCCTTGACGCGCTATTCGCGCAAATTAAAGAAGGCAATGTAAAAGACTTAAATATCATTGTAAAAGCCGACGTTCAAGGCTCAGTTGAGGCTTTGAAACAGTCCCTTGAAAAGCTTTCAAACGAAGAAGTGCGCGTTAAGGTAATCCACGGCGCGGTCGGGGCAGTTACTGATTCCGACGTAATGCTTGCTGCCGCTTCAAACGCGATTATTGTCGGCTTCAACGTCCGCCCTGCCGCAGGGGTTATGGAAAGTGCCGCTATGAATAAAGTTGACGTAAGGCTATACAGGATAATTTATGAGGCAATCGAAGAAATCGAAGCGGCTATGAAGGGCATGCTTGAGCCCAAGTTCAAAGAAGTGATTTTAGGCCATGCCGAAGTAAGGCAGGTATTTAAAATCTCAGGCGCGGGCACCATTGCAGGCTGCTTTGTTACCGACGGGAAAATACAGAGGAATTCCCAAGTCAGGATTGTCCGCGACGGCATAGTTGTTCACGACGGCTCTTTAAGCTCACTAAAGAGGTTTAAAGACGACGTGAGGGAAGTTTTGGCAAATTACGAATGCGGCATGGGCATTGAAAAATTCAACGACATCAAGGTGGGCGACGTAATCGAATGCTACATCATGGAGGAAATCAAACAGTAAACTTTTGCAAATTATGGCGAAAGGATTAGATTTTAATGTATGATAGATACGATAGGATTGCGGAAGAGATAAAACGCGAGCTTTCAAACGTGATACGGGAGCTAAAAGACCCAAGGATTGGCGGAGTTGTAAGCGTTGTTGCAGTGGACGTTACAAGGGATTTAAGATACGCGAAAGCCTATATCAGCGTGTTAGGCTCCGACGAAGAAAAGGAAAACGCCCTGTCAGGGCTAAAGAGCGCGGCAGGCTTTATCCGCAGGGAAATTGGCAACCGTGTTATGTTAAGGCATGTGCCGGAATTTCATTTTGTGATTGACAATTCCATTGAACACGGCATAAACATCAGCAAATTAATTGACGAAGTCAGAAAAAAGGATGAAGAGTCAAAATAACCGCACATCCTTGGAAGGATAGGTATTATGAAGGAGATTGCCCGACAAATATTACAAAAAATAAATGAAAGCCAGAAAATTGCGCTATTGCCGCATGTGAACCCCGACTGGGACGCATGTGGCAGCGCTTTTGCGCTTTATTTGGCCCTTTTTAATTATAAAAAGGACGCAAAAGTAATTTTTGAAACCCCCCTCCCCCCCACCTTGACCTTTTTGGGCGGTGAGTACGAAGTTTACAAAAACGACGAAGAATACGGTTTTGATTTAGTGATAGCCATTGACTCAGGGGACAGGGAGAGGCTTGGGAAAAGGAACAAAATTTTTGAAAAAGCAAAGACGACAATAAATATCGACCACCATATCACAAACACAAATTACGCGGATATAAATTTTGTATTTACCAACATGAGCGCCACGGGGGAAATAATATACAATCTTCTTGGCATGATTAACCTTCCCGTAACCAAAGAAATTGCCTCCTTCTTATACGCGGCGATTTTAACCGATACGGGCTGCTTTAAGTTTTCAAGCACCACAAGCCAGACCCACAGGGTAATCGCGGATTTACTGGATATTGGGGCTGACGGGGCATATATCGCCAACATGATTTATGAGTCCCAGTCGTTAAACAGGCTGCTTTTGAGGAAAAAGGCTATTGAGTCCCTAAAGCTTTATGAAGGGGGCAAAATCGCCGTTGTGTCCATAACCCAGGCGGATTTGGACGAACTGGGGGCAACGGATGATGACACGGAAGACATTTCCACCATCCCCCGCAGCATTGACGGCGTCGAGGTGGGGATTTTCATAAAAGAAAGGGAAGGCTTAAGAAAGGTTAGCCTGCGGTCCAAAAATTATGTGGATGTGTCAAAAATCGCCTCCCATTTTGGCGGCGGCGGGCATTTGAGGGCCAGCGGCTTTACCAGCGGGCTTTCCATTGACGAATTAAGGGAAAAGGTTGTTGAAGTATCAAAACAAGCGCTAATAAAGGAATGAAGGTTTGTGAACGGCATAATAAACATATACAAGGAAGAAAATTTCACATCCCATGATGTTGTAAATATACTGCGGAAAATTTTAAAAACCAAAAAAGTGGGCCACACAGGAACCCTTGACCCCATGGCAAAAGGGGTCCTGCCGGTGTGTGTGGGAAGGGCCACAAAAGCGGCAGAACTGCTTTCCCAAAAGGATAAGGTATACAGCGCAAAGCTCTTGCTTGGGGTATCCACCGATACACAGGATATTACGGGAAATATTTTGGAAAAAAACGAGGTAAATGTAACAGAAGATGAAATCATCAACGCTGTAAATAGCTTTATCGGCGAAATTTCCCAAATCCCCCCTATGCACAGCGCCATAAAAAAAGGCGGAAAGCCCTTGTATACTCTTGCAAGGCAGGGCGTGGAAGTTGAAAGAAGCCCGCGGAAAATCCATGTTTATGATATAAAAATCACAAAAATTGAGCTTCCGTATGTTTACATGGATATGCACGTTTCAAAAGGAACATACATAAGAACACTTTGCGCCGATATCGGGAAAGCCTTAAATTGCGGCGGCACCATGGCGGATTTGGTGAGAACAAAAAGCGGGCAGTTTGATATAAAATCAAGCGTGAGGCTCGAAACCTTAAAAAATGCCGCCGAGCGCGGCGAAATTGAAAAATATATCATCCCCGTTGATGAGTGTTTTTCCGAATACGAAAAAATCACCGTCAATGAAAAAGAGGAAAAGCGCATAAAAAACGGCGTTCCCATATATTTTAACCGCGGGCGCGAAAATGAAACTTACAGGGTGTATAACATGCGCGGCGAGTTTTTGACGCTGTCAAAAGTAGTAAACGACGAAGGCAGACTAAAGCTTAAGCTAATCAAAAGCTTTTATGAGGTGGACTAATGAAGGCTGTAAATATAAATGATTTTTATCCTGATAAAGGAACCGCGGTAGCGTTAGGCGCCTTCGACGGGGTTCATACCGCGCACAAAAAACTCATCAAAACCTGCGCAGGTCTTGCAAAAGAAAATGATTTATTATCCGTTGTGCTTCTTTTTGACAATCACCCGCAAAAGGTTTTGCGAAATGAGGATATAAAAGAAATCACCCCCTTTGACAAAAAAGTTTCTATCATTGAAAGTTTAGGTGTTGACGCAATTGTATATATTAAAACTGATAAAAAAATACTGTCAATTGACCCTGATTCTTTCATTTGCGATGTATTGCTAGGAAAATTAAGGGCAAAATATTTGATAGCTGGATACAATTATCATTTTGGGAAAAACGCGACGGGAAATGTCAAAATGCTAAAAGAATACTCGCAAAAACTGGGTTTTAGCGTAAAAATTATTGATGAAATAAAAAAAGACGAAGAAATTGTCAGCTCCACGCATATCAGGAATTTAATTTCGGATGGTAAAATAAAGCTGGCAAATGAATTTTTGGGCCACATTTTTTCAATTTCCGGTATAATAGAAGAAGGGAAAAAAATCGGAAGGACTTTAGGTTTTCCCACAATAAACATCTACCCTAAAGATAACCAAATCACCCCAAAGCGCGGGGTTTATTTAACCAAAACAAAGATTGGTGATGAAATTTATAACTCCATTACAAACGTAGGCATAAACCCCACCTTCGGGGGGGAAAACATACGGCTTGAAACCCACATATTTGACTTGGACAAAGATTTATACAATGTCCCCTGTGAGGTTTTCTTTTTAGACCACATCAGGGATGAGATAAAATTTAAAAACAAAGACGAATTAAAAGCGCAAATTGAAATTGATACAAAAAAAGCAAAAAATATGTTTGACAATTGTCAATTTTTGTGTTAGACTTCATAAGGTATCAATAATATCCCGTCCAAGGATTATGGACTCACCGACCTTAACCTTTGAACGCGGATTTTTGAATAAATTATTGGAGGTGAAATTATGTTAAAGGAAAGAAAGCAAGAAATCATCAACGAGTTTAAGCGCCACGACACCGACACAGGTTCCCCGGAGGTTCAAATCGCGCTTCTTACCGAAAGAATTAACCACTTAAACGAACACCTAAAGGAACATAAAAAGGACCACCACTCAAGGCGCGGCCTTTTGAAAATGGTTGGCCAAAGAAGGGGTCTTCTCAATTATCTTGCTAAAGTTGATATCGAAAAATATCGCGCTATCATTGAAAAATTAAATCTTAGAAAATAATAAATGGAGCGGACTTTTTTCCGCTCTATTATTATAAAAAAAATATAAAAAATGGGTAAATGTGGCTATTAGCATTTAAATTTGTGCTTTATCACAAAAAATAAAGCATAAATTTAAACGCTAAATGCCATATTACCCATACTAAAGGAGGATACTAAATTTTATGGAAAAAATTTTCAAGACAACACTAGCTGGCAGGCCCTTAGTTGTTGAAACGGGAAAACTAGCGCAGCTTGCAAATGGTTCCTGTCTTGTAAGGTATGGCGACACCGTTGTGTTATGCACGGCAACCGCGTCACAAAAACCCAGGGAAGGTGTTGATTTTTTCCCTTTAAGCGTTGACTACGAAGAAAAACTTTACTCTGTTGGTAAAATTCCCGGCAGTTATATAAAGCGTGAAGGAAGACCCTCTGAAAAGGCAATTCTTGCTTCCCGCGTGATTGACAGGCCCATAAGGCCGCTTTTCCCGCAGGATTTGAGAAATGACGTGTCGGTAATTACAACGGTAATGAGCGTTGAGCAGGACAACTCCCCCGAAATTACCGCAATGATTGGGGCGTCAATCGCCATCTCCATTTCCGACATTCCCTTCAACGGCCCTATCGCAGGGGTTAACGTGGGCTTGGTTGACGGTGAATTTGTTATAAACCCCACCTGCGAACAGCGCGAAAAAAGCCTTATGAGTCTCACCGTTGCAGGCACAAAGTATAAGGTAAACATGATTGAGGCAGGGGCAAAGGAAGTTCCTGAAGAAACTATTTTTGAGGCGACAATGTTTGCCCACAAAGAAATAATAAGGCTTTGCGAATTTATCGAAGACATTGTAAAGGAAATCGGAAAGCCGAAATTTGAATACGAAAGAATTGAAGTGCCTGAAGAAATTTACGAAGATGTTAAAGAATTTGCCATTGAAAAAATAAAATACGCCTTAGACACCAACGACAAGACCGAAAGGGAAGAAAGGCTAAAACCCGTATACGAAGAAGTTTTTGCCCACTTTGCCGAAAAATATCCTGAATCTGAAAGCTTATTGGAACTAGCATTATATAAATTGCAAAAACATGTTGTAAGAAGATGGATTTTGGATGAAGGAAAGCGCGTTGACGGGCGCGGCCTTGATGAAATCAGGCCCCTTTCCGCCGAAGTATCCATCCTTCCAAGAACCCACGGCTCAGGGCTATTTACCAGGGGCCAGACCCAGGTTTTGACCGTTGCGACCTTGGGCGCTATGGGTGATATCCAATTGCTAGACGGTATTGACCTTGACGAAAGCAAACGCTATATGCACCATTACAACTTCCCCGGCTATTCCGTGGGCGAAGCCCGTCCTTCAAGAGGGCCTGGCCGTCGCGAAATCGGGCACGGCGCATTGGCTGAACGCGCGCTAGAGCCCGTAATCCCGCCGGAATCCGAGTTCCCATACGCAATAAGGCTTGTATCCGAAGTGCTATCCTCAAACGGCTCAACTTCACAGGGCAGTGTTTGCGGCAGCACCCTTGCGCTAATGGACGCGGGCGTGCCTATTAAAGCCCCCGTTGCGGGCATTTCCTGCGGCCTTGTGACCGAAGGGGACAGGTTTATCACCATGGTTGACATTCAAGGGATTGAGGACTTCTTCGGGGACATGGACTTTAAGGTGGCAGGTACCCACAAAGGCGTTACCGCAATCCAGGTGGACATTAAAATTGACGGCCTAACCCCTGAAATTATCAAGGAAGCTTTGATGAAAACCAGGGAAGCAAGGATAAAAATACTTGACGAAGTATTGTTAAAATGCATACCAAAGCCGAGGGAACAATTGTCCAAGTACGCGCCTAAAATCCTCACAACCCAGATTGACTCTGAAAAAATCAGGGATGTTATCGGGACAGGCGGCAAAGTTATTCAAAAAATCATCGCTGAAACCGGCGTTAAAATCGATATTGAAGACTCCGGAAGGGTTTATATTTGCACCACCGATATGGAAATGGGCCAAAAAGCTTTGCGTATAATTGAAGGCATTGCGGGGAATATTGAAGTTGGGCAGATTTTCTCCGGCAAAGTCACAAGAATTGCCCAATTCGGCGCATTTGTTGAAATCCTGCCCGGCAAAGAAGGTTTAGTCCACATTTCAAAACTTGACCACGGACATGTGGAAAAAGTGGAAGACGTGGTGCATGTGGGCGACGAAATTTTAGTAAAAGTAATTGACATTGATAAAATGGGCAGAATAAATTTATCAAGGAAAGACGCGATTCCTAAAAAGGAACAAAAATAAAACAAAAATGGGGCATTACGTCCCGTTTTTATTTTCCAAAAATTCATAATGGAAGGATGTTTCGCTAATTGTATAACCGCGCAACATTAAAAAACGGAATCAGGGTAATATATGAATACATCCCATATGTAAAATCGGTGTCGGTGGGGGTATGGGTTGGCGTCGGCTCACGGTATGAGACCCCGGCAAATTCAGGCATATCCCACTTTATTGAGCACATGCTTTTCAAAGGCACAAAAAAAAGATCCGCCAAAGACATCGCGGAAGAGATGGACTTCTACGGCGGGCAGATAAACGCCTTCACTTCCAAGGAATATACCTGTTTTTACACAAAAACGCTGGATACCCATTTAGACCTTTCGGTGGATTTGCTTTCGGATATGTACTATAACTCGGTGTTTAACCCCCAGGACATTGAAACCGAAAGAAAAGTAATAATCGAGGAAATAAACATGTACGAAGACTCCCCCGAAGATTTGGTGCATGATTTATTAATCGAAAAAGCATGGGACGGCGACCCCCTTGCCATGCCCATATCGGGTACTGTTGAAAGCGTGTCAGGAATTACAAGGGACATGATTTTATCTTACATGGACAAGTTCTATACCCCTCAAAACACTGTAATTGCAGTGGCAGGAAGCTTTGATGAGGAAAAACTCATCCCCCTTTTGGAAGAAAAATTTAATGTGCTAAGGCCCAGCTACAACTTGTCCCCCTTTTCAATACCTGAATTTAAAGGGGGGATTTACAAAAAGCAAAAAAATATTGAACAGGCCCATATAGCCATAGGGTTTTGCGGCTTGCCATCAAAGGACAAGGACATTTTCCCGCTGGCTGTAATCAACAATATCTTAGGCGGCAGCATGTCCAGCAGGCTTTTCCAAACCATCCGCGAGGAAAAGGGCCTTGCTTATTCGGTTTATTCGTATTCCGCAAGCTACAAAGGCTGCGGCTTATACACAATTTACGCGGGATTAAACCCCGACAAAGTGGATTTGGTATGTGAGCTAATTATAAATGAGGTGCAAAAGCTGGTTAAAGACGGGATTTCTGACTATGAGCTTAAAAAAGGCAAAGAACAGCTGAAAGGGAATTACATCTTAAGTTTAGAAAGCATATCAAGCCGCATGTCGGCTTTGGGAAAAAGCGAAGTCATGGGCGAAAGGTGCAGGACCCCTGAAGAAGTGTTGGCGTTAATTGACAGCGTGGATGAGGAATACGCCAACAGGATTATCAAAAACATCTTTGACGCCCCCAGCTGCACCGCCATTGTATCGCCGAAATAAAATTTATGTATAATTTTTAAAAATTTACTTATACTAAAATTGAAAAACTAAATAAAAAGCACACCCTTGTAAAAAAGGCGCAAAATTAAACCTTGCGCCTTTTTTACATTCTTACGGGTACATTTTTTTCCTTTAGGTATTTTTTTAAATCGGAAATTTGAATCTCTCCATAGTGGAACAGGCTTGCGGCCAGCGCCGCGTCGGCTTTCGCGAAAGTTAAGGCCTCATAAAAATGTTCCATCTTCCCCGCCCCGCCCGAGGCGATTACGGGGATTTTTACAGCCTCGCTTATCAACCTGGTAAGCTTTAAGTCATAACCGTTTTTCGTCCCGTCTGTGTCCATGCTTGTGAGCAAAATCTCACCACAGCCAAGTTTTTCCCCTTTTATTGCCCACTCAACCGCGTCAAGCCCCGTGTTTATCCTTCCGCCGTTTATGTAAACATCATAACCTGATTTATCTTCCCTTTCCTTTGCGTCAATGGCTAAAACCACGCACTGGCTGCCAAACTTCATCGCCGCCTCGCTGATTAAGGAAGGGTTTTTAACCGCCTGGGAATTTATTGAGATTTTATCCGCCCCTTCCCTTAGTATTTCTTTAAAATCCTCAACGGATCCGATACCGCCGCCGACAGTGAAGGGGATGAAAACGTTTTCGGCTACCTTTCTTACCAAATCCAAGACGGTTTTGCGCCTTTCATGGGACGCGGTAATATCCAAAAACACCAGCTCGTCAGCCCCTGCTTTGTCATATATTTTTGCGATTTCCACAGCGTCCCCCGCGTCGCGCAAATTTACAAAATTAACTCCCTTTACAACCCTTCCGTCTTTAACGTCAAGGCATGGAATAATTCTTTTTGAAAGCATAAATGGCTCCTTTCATTAAAGCTTTAAAAAGTTTTCCAAAATCTTTAGCCCCACGTCCGAGCTCTTTTCAGGGTGGAACTGCACCGCAAAAATATTGTCCGCCTCAACTGCCGCCGCAAAATCCACAATATAGCTGCATTTTGCCGAAACCACCCCGCCATCCGTAGCGTCCGCATAATAGGAATGGACAAAATAAACATAGGGGTTGTTCACAATCCCCTCAAACAGGCGTCCTTTTGCCGAAATTGTGTTCCAGCCCATATGGGGCACTTTAAAACCTTCTTTTTGGGGGAATTTTTTAATTTTTCCTTTTATAATCCCAAGTCCTAAAACCCCCGGGCTTTCCTCGCTTTCTTCAAACAAAAGCTGCATTCCTATGCAAATACCCAAAAAGGGCTTTTTTGTCTTAATAAAATCCAAAATCGCCACATCCAGATTATTTGCCCTTAAATTTTCAACGGCGTCGCCAAAATGCCCAACCCCGGGAAGGATGAGGTGGCTTGCATTCATTATTTCATCATAATCCTTTGTAACTTTAACGGGTCTATCTAAAAACCCAATTGCTTTTTCCACGCTTTTTAAATTCCCCGCGTCATAGTCCACTACCGCAATCATATTATCACACCCTTGATTTTTTCAACAATATCATTTATCCTTTCCCGCTCCATCTTTAAACTAACCCTGTTTACAATGAGGCGGGCGGAAATATCGCAAATTTCCTCAAAAACGCAAAGCCCGTTTTCAACCAATGTTTTCCCGCTTTCCACTATGTCCACAATCACTTCGGAAAGCCCCGTTAATGGCGCTAATTCCACAGAGCCGTTTAATTTAATGATTTCCGCGCCCATCTTTTTTTCCTTTTCAAAGAATTCCTTTGCAATATTGGGGTATTTTGTCGCCACTTTCAAATTGTGGATTTTATAAAAACTATCCTTCATTTCAGGCCTGCCGCAGACGCACATTTTGCAGTTGCCAAAATTCAAATTCAGCATTTCATATACATGCCTTCCTTCTTCAAGGATGGTGTCATACCCCACAATCCCGATGTCCGCCGCCTGGTATTCCACATAAGTTGGTACATCGGAGGCCTTTACAAGTATAAACTTGATTTTGTTTTTCTCATCATAAAAAATGAGTTTTCTTGATTTTTCCTTCATTTGCGAAACATCATAGCCCAGTTTTTCAAATATGCCGATGCTAATATCTGAAAGCCTCCCCTTGGCTAGGGCAAAAGTAATGCTTTTCAAAATATCACTCCTTAAGGCTGTTTATATTTGTGGCCTGCTGTGTGTTATTTACCAAATCAATCGCCACGATTTCATCTTTGTTCCTGCAGTAAAATATTCCGCCAATGCCGCACTTTTTGGCGTATTCCTTTGCTTCCTCAATGGAGTTTGAGGTAATGTCCATTTTTATGACTAAATTGTCCCGCCTTAAAATCCTGCACACTTCAAAAGCGGTTTTATAGGAGTCGCTTTCCGCAAAAACCAGTGCGTCAACATTTAATTTAGGCAAAGCCTCTTTTTTTGAAAATATGGCCGACATAACCCTGTCAATCCCAATGGCTACCCCTGTGGCGGGCATGTCTTTGCCAAATTTTTTAATTAAATTGTCATACCTTCCCCCGCCGCAAATGGGAAAGCCAAACCCCCGGGCAAATCCTTTAAATATTATCCCCGTGTAGTAGTCAATGTTTTGCACAAGCCCCAAATCAAAGGAAATATACTTATCCAGGCAATAATCTTTTAGCAAATTGTAAACCTCAAGCAAATACAAAAGGGCCTCTTTTGACCTTTGGTTTATATCATAATTTAACACTTCATGCACAATATCCACATCCCCAAAAAGGGTAGTGATTTTTGAAAGAATTTCCCTGCTTTCACCCGCAATTTCATTCTTTTCTATAAATTCCATAATCCCGAACTGATACTTTTTATCAATCATGTCTTTTAGTTCATCAATCTGCCCTTTTGTAAAATCCCCTTTTTCAATAATGCCTTCAAAAAAGGCAGAATGCCCAAGCTCAATCTGAAAATCCTCAAGGCCTGCCTCAAGCAGCGCGTATATCGTGCAGGCAATCACTTCCGCGTCGGCTTTCGCGCCCCCCGCCCCAATCAGTTCAATCCCCGACTGGGTAAATTCCCTCTGTTTCGGGCCGAAATTCCCTTGGATAAACCTATAGGCGTTTCCTGTATAACAAAGCCTGATGGGCAAAGTCTCGCCGCCTAATTTTGTAGCGCAAACCCTGGCAATGGGCGTGGTCAAATCAGGCCTTAACGCAAGGATTTTCCCTTCCTCGTCAAAAAACTTAAGCAGCATTTCATCATTAAACACATTGCTTGTGCCTTTAAAAACATCATAGTACTCATATGTAGGGGTAATGATTTCACCATAGCCAAAACTGCGGAAAACCTTCATAATGTCATTTTCAATCTTCCGCTTTAAGAGGCATTCTTCCACTAAAATATCCTGTACCCCTTGCGGTATATTGTTCATGCTCATAAAATCCCGCCTTTATCGCTTTATCATATTAAATCATTAAAGTTAGTTTACTTTATTTTCTCAAATATGTCAATACCGATAAATGAACAAAATTTTTTTGCGGTATCCCTAAAAAATTAGTAAATTCTTAAACCATAAAATTTAATTGACTTAAATATTTAAAATATGATAATATTAGACTAAAAGATTAACTTTTAAAAAGGTAGAAGAAATGAAAAGAAGGATTATTATGAATAATGCGCTAAAAAACACGAATAACACGAAAAAACGCCTGAAAATTGGCTTTATTTGCGGTACAATTTTATTGTACTTTTTATTTGGTGCATTAGTGGTAAATATTGTAAAGGACGCAAGCGATTTAAAAACCATGGAAAGCATAAAAAGCGAAATTGGCATGCTGGATGAAACCAACTTTAATTCTTCAAAGCCAAACACTTTAGAAGAATTATCCGCTTTAATCGAAAGCCAAAAGACCACTGTCAATTTAAGCATTATTTTGGGAGTATTATTCCTCTCATCAACCACGGTGTTAATTATAATGGCAAAACTTATGAAGAATTTTCTCACAACCCCTTTATCCGACTCCCATAAATCCCAAAAAAGCGGAAACAACCCAAACGGCAGCATTTTTGCCGTAATTGACGAGTACAACGAGGACTTTTCAAAGCTAAACAGGATAATTAACCTGATTTCAAACATAAATAAGGACATTTCCTTTGAAGGGATTCTTTCCCACATCTATGTTTCCTTTAAGGAATTCATACCCTACACCCATATCGGGATTGCCCTCTTAAAAAATGACGGCCACACATTGGAAGCGTCCTACGGGATATCAAGCCCTGAAATGCCCAATTTGGCAAACAAACTTGTGGGGGTTAGTGCAAACATATTTGATACAAGCCTTTATGAGATTATAAAAAATAACAAAGCCAGGATTATCAACGATTTGGATACATATCTTGACGAAAGGCCTAATGCCAAAAACAAGCTTTATAACAAGATAATTTTAGAGTGCGGGATTAAATCGTCAATAACGCTGCCTCTTAATGTGAACAACAAACCCGTTGGTATCATATTTTTCTCCAGTACGAAAAAAAACGCCTACACCGAATCCCACACCCAATTTTTAGAAACTATCGCGGAGGCTATCGCCATCAGCTTGAATAAAAACATATTTATTGACGAGCTTTTGCTCGGCACAATTTACGGCCTTGCAAAAATGGCGGAAAAGCGGGACGAAGATACGGGCGAACATTTAGAGCGGATGAAAAAATACTGCGTGGCAATCGCAAAGCTTTTGAAGGAAGATAAAGTCTATGACATCGATTATTTATTTATCAAGGAATTAGAGCGCTTTGCGCCAATGCACGATATCGGCAAGGTCGGAATCAGGGATAAGATCTTGCTAAAGCCCGGCAAGCTTACAGACGAGGAATTTTCCGAAATGAAAATGCACACCATCTACGGCGCAACGGTTTTAAAAACCGTTGAAAATTCCGTAAACAAGCATAAAAAGGGCCTTTTTAAATTTGGAATTGATATTGCCCTTTGCCATCACGAAAAATGGGACGGCTCGGGCTACCCCAAAGGCCTTGTGGGGGAGGACATCCCCTTGTCGGCACGAATTGTCGCTGTTGCCGACGTTTTAGACGCCCTAACCAGCCACCGGGTTTATAAAAAAGCCATGGATTTTGAAAGTGCCTTTGATATCATCATGGAAGGACGGGGCAGCCACTTTGACCCAAAAATCGTGGATACAATATTAAGGCATAAAAATGAAATCCACTCCCTGTATTTAAAACTGCACCAGCCCTGTATAAGCAAAAAGGAGGCATAAGCCTCCTTTTTGCGTGCAGGCAAAGCCGGCGCGCTCAAACAAAATTTCTGATTTCCACGTTTTGTTTGAAAATCAGGCTTTCCCATGCGCGCCGCTATGGCGCCAGTTCTTGTAAGGTGTTTTTTTAAGACACATCCCTCAAAACCACGGACAAGGTCAGGGTCTATTATTTCTAAAGTTAGTGTGGTTTTCAATATACATCCCAAAAAGCCACGGAATTGAACGCAAGCGGCACTTTAATGTTTTGTGCTGAAAGTAAAAGGAGGCATAAGCCTCCTTTTTTTGTTTTAAGCAAATTAATCTTTATTTTTTATGTTTATAATTAACTTTATAACATTTTCAACCAATGCGCCGATTAAAAAGATAATCCATGTAAATGCCCATTTGTGGGTTAAAAAGCTTACTAAAAGATACGCGATAACAACAACCGACCAATACAGTCCCAAAAGGCTGTTCTTTAGCGCTTCGTCATCCTTTGGCTTCTTTTTTGCCGTGCCGCTATATGAACCAGAATAAATTAAAAGCCCCGTTGAAATCGCGCAAAACAAAAACATGAGTGAAATTCCGATGAAATCCAATTTAAAATGACCAAATATGATGACCGGGATTATTGAAATAATATAACCGCCAACCCCGAGCGCCACAAACATTGTTCTTTTTCTTTTGTTTTCTTCGTCTTCTTCAGTTTCTTCATTTTTATTTTGTTCATCCTGTGCTTTAAGTTCCATGATTAACTCCGATAAATCCCCGACCGAGGCTATAACTGTGCGGTACGCTTCTTCTTCCGATTTTCCGTTTTTAAGTTCATCATTATACTTTTCAAGCAAATTTAAATACATTTCATCTTTTACATCCTTGGTATTTTTTGTGTCAGGCGCGTTAGAAAAAGCTTCGTCAATGAATTTTTTCAACCTTTCTTCCATTATCAATTACTCCTTCTTTATTTTATTAAAGTATCAATTATGCTCTTTGCCATTTCCCATTCCTCAACATTTTTCTTATAATAAAGCCTTCCCTCAAGGGTGATTTTATAATACCTCCGCCTGGCCCCCGTGTTTTCATCTCCCCAGTATGATTTTATATATCCCTGCTGCTCAAGCCTGCGGAACGCGCTGTATAACGTGGCTTCTTTGAGTTCATACAACCCATTGGTTTTTTCCTTTATGAAGTTATTTATCTTATAGCCGTAGCTGTCCTCATCAAGCAAGCATTTTAATATTATCGTGTCAGTATGCCCTCTTAAAATATCCGAAGTGATTGTCATCTTTCCACCTCCTCAAGTTACATTATATACCGCTATACCTCACCTGTCAAGGTATTTTATTAAAAAAAGTATATTATGTAAAATACTTTTTCTGTTTAGGGGCTGCCCCTGTAACCTTTGTGCATTAAGGGCGGCATGATAAATTTAATATGAGGGTATGTTTGAAGGCGGAAAAAAAGACTAAACGGATTTATTTAGTATAAAAAAAGACATAAGCTATTGCTTATGTCTTTAAACCTTCTAAATTTATCTTCTAAGATATGAATTAGATTGATTTTTTTGTTGCTTTCTTAACTTCCTGCATTCAGGGCATCTTTGAGGTTCGTTTTCAAAACCCTTTTCTTTGTAGAAAGCCTGTTCGCCCTCTGTAAAGATAAATTCGCTGCCGCAGTCCTTGCAAGTCAAATTCTTATCAGCCACAAGTTTTACCTCCTTTTTAGGATATTATTAAATGATTTTTATCCTAAAAGTAGATAATAAATCAATTAATATATTAATTGTACCACATATTTATATTAATTGCAAGAACTATTTTTACATAATGTGCTGGCTTACGTTTACAACACCGTAGGAACGGATACTCATATTGTAAACGTCGTTTGCAGGGAGCGCTTCATTTATGTATTTTGTGTATTCTTCCACATATTCGTTTGGAAGTATTACCATAATAACGCCTGCAAACCCGCCGCCATGCACACGGCAAGCCCCGATATTCCTTTCTTTTAGGAATAATTCAGTTAGGGCAAGTGTCATGGTAATTCCCTGAACGTTGTATTCCGCTATATTGTAGCAGTTTTGCAAATATTTCCATGACGAGTTCCCGGAATCGGTCACAAGTCCTAAGAATTTGCCAAATTCACCGTTTTCGAGGGCTTTTACTTGTTCGTCCACCCTTTTGTTTTCTTCAAAATAGTGAATTGCCCGGAGTATTGCCCTGTCCCCGGTAGTTTTTGCGATTTCCTGGGCTCTTTTTATAACCTGCGCCTCATCCACATCCCTGAGTACCTCTCCTCCCAAATATTTTGCAACGGATTTCATTTCAATGGGGATGGATGAATATTCAGCGGACAAATCCGCATGGTTTTTGCCTGTATTTACAATAATCAAGCTGTGGTTTTCCTTTGAAAAGTCAAAGTCAAGTTCCCTGACTTTAGGCGCCTTCGGGTTTTCAAAGTCAATGGTAATAAGGCCCCCAAAAGCGCAGGCGCATTGGTCCAAAAGACCTGACTGTTTGCCCCAGTATTCATTTTCCGCAAACTGCCCTATTCTTGCGAATGTTACCTTGTCGACTTTGCCTTCATTGTAGAAGGTGTTTATAATCATGCAGATTATCATTTCAAATGCGGCAGATGAGCTTACGCCCGCAGCTCTTATAACATTGCTTTGGAATACCGCGTTAAACCCGCCGATTTTATATCCGTTATTTATAAAACCTTTAAGTATGCCGCGGATTAGGGCCATCGCGCCGTTGTCGCTTGACTGCTTTTCTAAATTGTTTATGTCAATTTTAAAATCGTCATTATATGTTATATCATGAACGCTGATTATATTGTCATCAGTTTTTTTGCAAGCCCCAATGCAGTCTAGGGTAATGCTTGCCGTTAAAACTTTCCCATGGTTGTGGTCAGTGTGGTTTCCGCCGATTTCGGTTCTTCCGGGGGATGAAAAAAGCACAACTCCCTCATGGTCGCCAAAGCGCTCTTTATAAGTATCAAGCAAGGTTTCATATCTTTTGATTTGTCTTTCTAAATCTTTTTCCCCGTACATTCTGCTAAAGAAGTCTTTTGCTTTCTGGCTTCGCAAAAGCTCTTTATTCTCTGCTATACTCAAAACTATCACCTCAAAATTTTTGATTGAGACCTATTTAAAGGCCCGTAAATTTTACGGACCTTATATTGTCATATTTTACCAATCTATTGCTTTCTGCTTTACTCGCTAACGCTTTGTGCGCTTTCAGCGCTTTCCTTATTTTCCACACCTTCGCTTGATTGGTTTTCTTTTGCTTTTTCTTCTTCAATTAACGCCCTGATTGAAAGCCCGATTTTCTTTGCTTCCCAGTCAAGTTCCACAATTTTAGCCTCTACCACCTGTCCAACGGTTAATACGTCTTCAGGCTTTCCAATGCGCTTTGTGGAAATTTGGGAAATGTGAATTAAGCCATCCACGCCCGGCATTAACTCAACAAAGGCGCCGAAGGGGACTAACCTTACCACTTTTGCGGATACCACATCACCCAAATTGTATTTTCCTTGAGCGATAACCCATGGGTTATCCTCGGATTTTCTATATCCCAAAGAAACCTTTTGGTTTTCTTTATCAGCTTCAAGCACAACCACTTCGACAATTTGGCCTTCTTTTAAAACTTCAGACGGGTGCTTAATTTTGTTCCAGGAAAGTTCTGAAATATGAATTAAACCGTCAACCCCGCCTAAATCCACGAAGGCGCCAAAGTTGGTCAAAGTTTTTACAACACCTTTATAGGTCTTGCCAACTTCAACATTATCCCAAAATTCCTTTTGCAATCTTTCTTTTTCTTCAATAGCAACGCTCTTAATTGAGCCGATGAATTTTTTTCTTCTTCTTTCTTCTTTTATGTTAATAACCCTGAATTTAACTTCTTTTCCAATTAGGCTTGTTAAGTCTTGCAAAAACCTGTCGCTTGCCTGGCTTGCGGGAACAAAAATCTTAACCCCGTGGGATAAAACAACCACGCCTCCGTTTACAGCTTCGATAATCCTTCCGGTTAATACGCTTTGGTTGTTATATGCCTCTTCGATTTTTTCCAAGCCTTTAATGGAATCAAGTCTCTTTTTGGAAAGCATAACCGTGCCTTCCATGTCGCTTACCCTAACCACAAAAGCTTCTATTTCGTCTCCAACTTTTAATACATCACTTGGTTTCAGGGTCGGATCATCAGTAAGTTCAGATAGGGGAATAACGCCATCCATTTTAAATCCTAAATCAACATAAACTTCAGTTGGAGTTAATCCTATAACTGTACCCTGTACCACATCCCCTGTATTTAAAACCTTAAGTGATCTTTCAAATGCCTCCGCGAAACTCATCTCGCTGCCTTGTTGATTGAAATCTTCCATTGTGTTTAAAGCCTCCTTTATTATCCAATCCGGCGTCGATGCGCCGGAAGTTATGCCTATAACTTTGTCCTTGTAAGGACTTAGGTCAAAAATTTCATTTTTGTTTTCAATATGGTATGTAGGGCAAATATTTTTGCAAATGTCATAGAGCTTTTGCGTGTTAGAGCTTTTCTTATCCCCAATCACAAAAAATATATCGCTTGCTTTGGCTATTTCTGCCGCTTCCTTCTGTCGTTCATCAGTCGCACTGCATATTGTATCAAAAAATACTATATCTTTGCAAGTGTTTTTTAAAATTTTAGTGGATTTTTGCCAAATTTCCCGGTTGAAAGTGGTCTGAGCCACCACCGCCACTTTGTTATCGTTTTTATAATTTTGGGCTTCCGTCTCATTTTCTATTATTTCCGCGCTGTTTTCGCACCAGCCGTTTATGCCAATAACTTCAGGGTGGTTTTTATTGCCGATGATTACAATATCCCTGCCTTCCCTTTTGCTTTGTTCCACGATTTTGTGAATGCGTTTTACAAAGGGGCAGGTCGCGTCAATGTATTCTATATTATTTTCCTTTAAGTAATTTTCAATTTCCTTGCTTACCCCATGACTGCGGATGACAACCAAAGTGTCAGGGGTTGCCTCTTTTACGTCGGATATTACCCCCACACCGTTTTTTTCAAGGTAGGAAATAACATTGTCATTGTGAATTAAGGGCCCTAAAGTTTTTATCTTTTTTCCCTTTTTAATTTCGTCTAAAACAAGTTTCATCGCCCGGCTCACGCCAAAGCAAAATCCCGCGCTTTTAGCAAGTATTATTTTCATAACCTTATATTTTCACAAAAAGTGAAAACTAATCCTCTCCCCTTATTTTATGTAAATTTACGAATTTAATTATTCGCCAAAGCGTAAATTTTGTCCATCAAATCCTGGCTCAATTTGTCAATTTCCTCATCGCTTAGTTTTTTCCCTTTATATTCATCATAAGTTACCGGTTTTCCAATATTTATCTTTACTCTTCCAAAAAAGCGGTATTCCCCGCCAATCCCTACGGGCAAAATGGGAACCCCGCACATTATGGCAAGCCTTACAGCGCCGTTATTCGCCTTTTTCACCTGGCCCTTTTTCACCCTTGTGCCTTCGGGAAAAATCAAAAGGGGTTTGCCCGCTTTAATTACGGATACAGCAGTTTTCATGGCGCCTATATCCCCAGCGCCCCGCTTTACGGGAAACGCCCCCACATATTTTAAAAAGGCGCCAAAGGCTTTGTTTTTAAAAAGCTCGGCTTTTGCCAAAAACCCAAGCCGCCGTCTAATTCCCACCGCAATTGCCGGCGGGTCCCAGTTGCTTTTGTGGTTTGCGCAAATTAAAAAAGCGCCGTCCTTTGGTACCGCTTTTGTGTTTTTAACTGAAAACCCAAAAGCCAAAAAATAAAAACACCTTACTAAAAACCAAGCGATCCAATAAAACACCATATTATAACCCTTTCTCCTTCAGTTTGTCTTTCACAAAGCCGCAAATAAAAGATATGGATTTTTCCAACGTGTTTCCAGTGGTATCAATTAAATATGCGTCATCCGCTTTTTTAAGCGGCGCAAACTCCCGTGTGCTGTCCTGATAATCACGGATTTTTAAATCCTTTAACACTTCGGAATAATCCGCCGCTACCCCTTTATTAATTAATTCCTCATACCTTCTTTTTGCCCGTTCTTCCTCGCTTGCGGTTAAAAATATTTTAATTTGCGCGTCAGGCAAAACATTGGTTCCTATATCCCTTCCGTCCATTACCACATTTTCGTTTTCCGCAAGCTGCCTTTGCATATTGACAAGCTTTTCCCTAACCTCATAAAGCATTGCCACTTTTGAGGCCAAAATTGAGACTTTCTCCTGCCTGATTTCTTTGGTGACGTCTTTTCCGTCTAAAAACACTTTCTGTCCGTCAGGGTCATTTTTTAATGTTATGCTGATATCCTCAAGCATTTTTTTAACGCTTTCCTTATCCTCAACATCAACGCCCTCGTTTAGCGCCTTTAGGGCTACCGCCCGGTACATTGCCCCGGTGTCAATGTATAAATAACCCAGGCATTTGGCAACTTCCTTTGAAATTGTGCTTTTGCCTGCCCCCGCAGGCCCGTCAATCGCGATTTTAATCTTCATAAGCACCCCTCATTTGTTATATAACTCTATGCCCGATTCCAATACCTACTTCATTCAAATGCAAAAGCCCGATTCCAAAAAATATTGCAACCACAACGTGCTCATCATATCTTGCAATCCCGATTTTCCCTCCAACGTTTAAGCCCATGGCCTTGTCCATCAAATGGGTAATTGCCTCCCTCGCGGCCCCTGCCACAGCGCCCTCTTCGTTGTGAACCTCGGAAATTAAGCCTTCCCTTTTTGCTGAAACCACTGCCCGTTCAATAATCTTTGTTATTGATGTCAAAAACTCGCCTCCAAAATCCACTGCCGCCACACGGATTCCCATTTTGTTGTATTCCTCTTTTTGCCTTTTTTCTTCCTCCCTGTCTGAAGTCAGCGCCATTTTAATTGCCGCTTTTGCGACATCTTTGCTTCCGTATAAATAATCATAATCGGACATCTCCAAAACCCCTTTTTTATTATTTTCTTTCCCTAAATATTTAATCCTGCAACGTATCCAGTGGAAAAGGCAATCTGAAGGTTAAACCCGCCTGTGTACGCGTCAACGTCAATAACTTCCCCCGCGAAAAACAGCCCTTTTTTTAGTTTTGATTCCATGGTCTTTGGAACAATCTCGCGGGTCGAAACGCCTCCGGAAGTTATTATCGCCTCGCTTACGGGCCTTTTTTTGGAAAAGTTCACCCTGAAATCCTTAATCAGCCTAACCAAATTTTCCCTCTCTTTTTTGGTAATCTGGTGTACCTTTTTCCTCGGGTCAATTTGTGACAGTTCCACAACCACTGGGATTAGCTTTCTTGGCAAGAGTTTTTCCAAACTGTTTATAAAATCCCTTGACGAAAATTCGGAAAAATCCCGTAAAATGCGCTTATCAAGCGTCTCAAAATCAAGGGCGGGCTTTAGGTCAATGGATATATAATAATGCCCCTCTTCGCGCATATGGGCGCTGGCGCTCAAAATTACCGGCCCTGACAACCCGAAATGGGTAAAGAGCATTTCCCCAAAATCCGTATAAATTTTTTTATCATTCAAAAAAACGCTGATTTCAACATTTTTTAAAGATAGCCCCATAATTTTCGGGATAAATCCATCCTTTGACTCCAGCGGCACCAGCGAGGGCTTAATGGGTACAATAGTGTGCCCCGCGCTTTTTGCAAGCTCATACCCGTCCCCCGTTGAGCCGGTTTTGGGGTAGCTTGCCCCGCCTGTTGCAATCAACACACCGTCGCCGTATATTTTTTCGCCGCCTGACAATTTTACTCCTATAACTTTGCCGTCGTCAAACAGCAGTTGTTTTACCTCGCCCTTTATAACCTTTGCATTATTGGAAAAAACATATTTTTTTAGCGCGTCCACCACATCTTTTGCCTTGTCGCTTTCGGGAAAGACCCGCATGCCCCTTTCAACTTTTGTCTTTACCCCTAAATTTTCAAAAAAGCTGATGGTGTCATAATTGGAAAACTGGGAAAACGCGCTGTATAAAAAAGACGGGTTGGTGGGTATGTTTTTAAAAAACTCATCCTTATCACAGGCGCAAGTCAGATTGCACCTGCCTTTGCCTGTGATTTTAAGTTTTTTCCCAAGCTCATCATTTTTTTCAATTAAGATTACATCTTTTCCCAAGCTTGCCGCAGTACCAGCTGCCATCATCCCTGCGGCCCCTGCGCCGACTATTATTTTCAAATTGGGTCAACTCCAAAACAAAAATTATGTACTTTGCTTTTGTGCCACAAAAAAAATCCGCTCACTGTCTTCTTTTGGGGCATTAAAGGACAATTCGTCAAAAACCCCAAGCACTTTTAAATTTGCCATTTCAAGAAGCTCTTTTATTTCATCAACGGTATACGCCCGCTGGCTGTATTCATCATCAATCCGCTCATAGTGACTTCCGTTTTTTACAAAAAAGGTGAGCACAAAGTCGCAGATTTTGCTTTCATCATCGTAAAAATTCTGCCATGTATAAAAAATGTCTTCATCGTCATACACAAAGGTATTATTGCCTAGTATATTTTTAATTTTATACTCGGAATTTATGTCAAAAATGAATAGCCCCATGGGGTCAAGATAGTTATTGACAAGCTTAAAACACCGCGCCAAATCCTCTTTTTCCACCACATGGTTTACGGCGTCCAGGCTTGATACAATAGCCCCCACGGTGCCGTAAAGCTCAAAATCCGTCATGTCCTGGTTTATATATAGTATGTCCAAACCTTCCGACTTGCTTTTCGCTTCATCCAGCATGGAAACCGACAAATCCAGGCCAATCATGTCATACCCCCGCTGGGCCATCAACTTTGTGATTGTCCCAGTCCCGCAGGCCAAATCCAAAACGATTTTGGGATTGACATTGTATTTTTCAAATATTTTTATGTAATAGTCAACAAATTTAGGATAGTCCACATCTTCCATTAATTTGTCATATATTTTTGCAAAGTCGCTATACATTATTTTCCTCCACCAAGCCTTGAAAGGGCCCGCCTGTATCCGCCCGAGCCATAGTTTAGGCAGCGGTTGACACGGGATATTGTCGCGGTGCTTGCACCCGTTTCCTGGGCAATCTGGACATAGTTTTTATTGTCATAAAGCATTTTCGCAACTTCATAGCGCTGCGCCATAGCCTTTATTTCATTTATAGTGCAAAGGTCTTCCAATAAATCAAGCATTTCTTCCCGGCTTTTCATAGCCAAAAAAGCGTCGGCCAATTCCTGCACCTGCTTTTGTGATGTAATCCCGTTCACTACCAATCCACCATCCTTTTTTTACTAACTTAAAAATATAATACTATATTTTTTTAAGTTTGTCTACTGCATACGCCGCCATAAGGTTTTTGGTGCCCACCTCGTCAAAGGCAATCTGCAAGTGGTAATCATTCCCCACCGGGGTAATTTCAAGGATTATCCCTTTTCCAAATTTAGTATGCTCAACATAATCGCCTTTTTTAAAGTTAAATTCAAAGTCCTTCTTTTCTTTTTTCGCCATGTTAAGAAGGCTTGAAGTAAAGGCGGAAGGCTGGGGTTTTGTGAAATCGTATACTTTTACCGCCGGGGTTTCTTCATATGCGCTTTCCTTATTCAAAAGCCCGTCAGGAATTTCTTTCACAAACTGGCTGACCCTGCTTTTTTCGGTTTTCCCAAACACTAGGCGGGATTTGGCATGGGAGATAAAAAGCTCTTCCTTTGCCCGGGTAATTGCCACATAGCAAAGCCTGCGCTCTTCTTCCAACCCGTCTTCTTCCAATAAGGATTTTAGCGACGGGAAAAGCCCTTCTTCCATGCCGCACAAAAACACGCAGGGAAATTCCAGCCCCTTTGCCGAATGTATGGTCATAAGGACCACAGTGTCCTGGGCGTCGTCGTAGTTGTCAATATCTGAAACCAGTGAAATCTGGTCCATGTAGTTTTCAAAGGTGGGGTCGTCACTTGTTTCGTCAAATTTTGCCGCACCGTTTATAAGCTCATTTATATTGCTAATCCTGTCCATATCGTCAGGGTCGTTACTTTCTTGAAGCATTTGCAAATACCCCGATTTTTCCAATGTTTGTTTTAAAAGTTCTTCAACGCTTACTTTGTTTACCATTTCCTTTAAGGATAAAATCATGTCGCGGAATTCCACAAGCTTTCCTGCCGCCCGCTGTAAGCTTTCTAAAATTTCGTCCCGCTTTAGGGCTTCAAACATGCTAATCTGGTATCTTGCCGCCAAAAGGGCAAGTTTGTCCACCGTGGTTTTCCCAATAGACCTTTTCGGCTCATTTATAATCCGCTTTAGCGCCAAATCATCGTCGGTGTTTTTAATAAGCCTTAAATATGAAATTACGTCCTTTATTTCTTTCCGGTCATAAAACCTAATGCCCGATAAAACCCTGTAAGGTATGGCGCTGTGTGTGAGGCTTTCTTCCAGCACGCGGCTTTGGGCGTTGGTGCGGTAAAGTATCGCAATATCCTTGTAGGTTTTCCCTCTTTCCACTAACTCCAAAATCTTATCCGACACAAACCTTGCCTCGTCAAACTCATCAAAAGCGGTGTAAAGGGTAATTTTATTGCCCTGCCCGTTTTGGGTCCAAAGGCGTTTTCCCTTTCTTCCCGTGTTATTTTGAATGATTGCGTTTGCCGCGTCCAAAATGTTTTGGGTTGAACGGTAGTTTTGCTCAAGCTTTACAACTTCCGCGTTGGGGAAATCCTTTTCAAAGTCCAAAATATTCCTGATATTCGCGCCCCTGAACTTATAAATGCTCTGGTCATCATCCCCAACCACAAAAATGTTTTGGTACTTTTGACTCAACAGCTTTATAAGCCTGTATTGGGAATTGTTTGTGTCCTGGTACTCGTCCACTAAAATATATCTAAACCTGTTTTGGTATTTTTCCAAAATAGACGGGTTTTCTTCAAAAAGCTTAACGGTTAACGTAATTAAATCATCAAAATCAAGAGCGTTTTGGATTTTTAACTTCTTTTGGTAAAGCTCATAAATCCTGCCTATATTTTTATACCTGTAATCATTCCCAAACCTTTTTAAAAAATCACCGGGGGAAAGCATATTGTCTTTCGCGTCGGAAATTACGGGAATTACTATTTTAGGCGCAAAAGCCTTCTCATCCAAGTTTAATTCCGAAACGCACTCTTTAACCAGCCTTTCAGCGTCGGCTGCATCCAGTATATTAAAATTCCTACCATACCCTATGGCGTCAATTTCCTGACGGAGAATTCTCACGCATGCCGAGTGAAAGGTCCTTGCCCAAACCCTTTCACCGTCATCCCCTAAAATCTGGACAAGCCTTTCCTTCATTTCATTTGCGGCCTTATTTGTAAAGGTGATTGCCAAAATCATATAGGGCGGCACGCCGCACTCTTTTATTAAATAGGCAACCCTGTATGTTAAAACCCTCGTTTTGCCGCTTCCTGCCCCTGCAAGCACTAAAAGCGGCCCCTGTGTATGGGTGACCGCTTTTTGCTGCGAGGGATTTAATTTATCTAAAAGATTTTGCATATTTTCATCCCTTCTCTTTGGCTATTAACTTACAGCACCTTGCTTAAAAACGCCTTCGTCCTTTCGTTTTGAGGGTTAGTAAAGATTTTATCCGGGGTGTTTTGTTCAACTATTACCCCTTCATCCATAAATAGCACGCGGCTTGCCACTTCCCTTGCAAAGCCCATTTCGTGGGTTACAACCACCATGGTCATGCCTTCATTGGCAAGTTCCCTCATAACATTTAAAACTTCCCCGACCATTTCAGGGTCTAATGCGCTTGTGGGCTCGTCAAACAGCATGATTTCAGGCTCCATGGCCAAAGCGCGGGCAATGGCAATCCTCTGCTTTTGGCCCCCTGACAGCTGGTTGGGATAGCTTTGCGCCTTATCCACAAGGCCCACCTTTTTTAAAAGCTCAATCGCTTTTTCTTCCGCGTCCTTTTTGTTTATGCCCTTAACTTTTCTAGGGGCCAATGTAATATTGTCCATAATCGTTAAGTGGGGGAACAAATTAAACTGCTGGAAAACCATGCCCATCTTTTGGCGAAGTTTGTTTACGTCGCTTTTTGGGTCAGTAATGGCTTCCCCGTCAATGATAATTTCGCCTTTATCGGGCACTTCCAAAAGATTTAAGCACCTTAAAAAAGTGGATTTGCCAGAGCCGCTGGGCCCGATTACTACAACTTTTTCCCCTTTTTCTATATGCTCATTTATCCCCTTTAAAACTTCCAGTTTCCCAAAATGTTTGTGCAAATCTTTAACGGTTATCACTAAGCCTCATCCTTTTCTCAATTAATCCAAAAATATAGCTTAAAAGCATTACCACAACTAAATAAATTAACGCCATGGTCAATAGCGGGAAGTAGGCGGCGTAAGTCTGGCTTCTTATTATGTCCCCGCCTCTTGCCAAGTCCTGCAAACCAATGTAACCCATAACCGCGGTTTCTTTTAATAAAACTATGGCTTCGTTAAAAAGCGCCGGCAAAACATTTTTGATTGCCTGCGGAAGCACAATTAACACCATTGTTTTTGTGGCCGAAAGCCCCAAAGAACGCCCCGCCTCGGTCTGGCCTTTGTCCACCGACAAAATCCCCGAGCGGAATATTTCAGATACATAAGCCCCCGAATTTATCCCAAAAGCAATGGAGGCAACCGCAATCTTATTTATGTCCACATGCCCGAACACCACATAATAAATAATCATAAGCTGAACAACGGACGGGGTCCCGCGGATTATTGTAAGGTAAATGTTTGCAATAAACCTAAATAGCCAAAATTTGCTCATTTTTAGGTAAGTCACAATCATTCCCAACAAAATTCCCAAAAGGCATGAAAATAAAGTCACAAGCAAAGTCATTTTCAAGCCGTTTATAAGATACATGAACCGGTTTTGATGAATTAAGTTTTGGTAAAACCCGTCCGCTAAAGTATCTACCAGATTTATCAGCCAATCTTGCTGCGTAATTTGCGCAAAAGTATGTATCATATTTTGTATTCCTTTCACCAAATTTACTTATAAAAAATTATAAGTTGAATTAAATTTTAGTATGCACAAAAACTTAATTCAGCTTATACAAAAATTTTAAAAAAGGGGATAGATTGTTCTCTATCCCCCTGTAAAATCCTAATCCCAAATGGCTTAGATTATTCTGTCTGGGACGCTCCTTCTTCAGTTTCGTTTGAAGTTTCTTCTGTTTCTTCAGGGAAGTATTTTGCGTAAATTTCATCATATCTTCCGTCAGATTTAATTTTTTGTAAAATTTCGTCGATTTGAGCTTTTAGTTCGCTACCCTTTTTAACTGCGATAGCATATTCTTCTTCAGTTAATTGTTCTTCCAGAAGTGTTAAGTCACTGTTCTTTTCAACAAAAACTTTTGCCGGATTTGCGTCAATTACAACCGCGTCGCACTTGCCGTTTTTAAGTTCCATAATAGCGTCCGCGCCTTTTTGGAATCTTACAACTTCAACATCGGGATGATTTTTTGTCAAATAAGCATCCCCTGTTGTGCCGATTTGAACGCCAACCTTTTTGCCTGATAGGTCATCTTTTGATTTTACAGCTGAGCCTTCTTTTTTAACAATTATAACCTGGCTTGCGTTAAAGTAGCTTTCAGAGAAATCAACGTTTTTCTTTCTGTCTTCAGTAACAGTCATGCCGGCAATTACAAAGTCAACTTTTCCGCTTTGTAGAGCGGAAAGAAGGCCGTCGAAAGCCATGTCTTCTATTTTTAGTTCCATTCCCAACTCTTCTGCGATAATTTTCGCGATTTCAATATCAAAGCCAACGATTTCGTTGTTTTCCTTGTATTCAAAAGGCGGGAATTCAGCATTTGTTCCCATAACTAAAACTTCTTTTTTCTGTGTTTGTTGCCCGGTTTGGTTGTCCGCCGCTTCTTTTTGGGTTTGCTGTGCGCAACCTGCGACTGCAAAAAGCATTAAAGCAGCCATCATTAAAGCAATTAGCTTTTTCATTTAATACTTACCTCCACATCTTAATTATTATGGATAAATTATATCACTTTAATTTGCTAAAAGCAATAGATTTATTTAAAAAAATACAGAAAAAAGTATAAAAATTCATAATAGGTTTTATTATTTTCGCTTTATAACTTCCCTTGCAGCATTTGCTATATCATCCGCTGTAAGATTATACATTTTTAGAAGTTCCGCGGGCTTTCCGCTTCTTCCAAAAACGTCGCGGGTGCCTACGCGCTGCATGGGAACGGGGTAATTTTCGCATAAAACTTCTGCCACCGCGCTACCTAACCCGCCAATTATATTGTGCTCTTCAGCGGTAACAACCGCCCCTGTTTCGCGTGCCGCTTTCACGATAATGTCCACGTCAATGGGCTTAATTGTGTGAATATTTATAACCCTTGCAGAAATCCCTTCGGAGGCTAAAATTTCCGCCGCCTTAATTGCCTCAGGCACCATTAGACCCGTAGCAATCAAGGACACATCCGAGCCGTCGGAAATCTGAACCCCTTTCCCAAGCTCAAACTTGTAGGTTTCCTCATCAAAAATAACGGGAACCGCAAGCCTTCCAAACCTCAAATACACGGGGCCGTCATGGAGTATCGCCGCTTTTACCGCCGCCATAGCTTCCACGTGGTCTGCGGGGTTTATAACCACCATGTTGGGGATTGAGCGCATTAGCGCAATATCTTCAAGGCACTGGTGGCTTGCCCCGTCCTCGCCTACTGAGATACCAGCATGGGTCGCGCCGATTTTCACATTCAAATTTGGATAGCCTATGGAGTTTCTCACCTGTTCAAAGGCCCTTCCTGCCGCAAACATAGCAAATGTGCTTGCAAAAACCACTTTGCCTGTGGAGGCAATGCCTGCAGCAACACTCATCATATTGCCTTCAGCAATACCAACATTTATAAACCTTTCAGGAAACTTCTTTTTAAATGTTTCAGTTTTCGTGGACTTTGATAAATCCGCGTCCAAAACAACAATATCATACTCTTCGCCGAATTTTGCCAAAGCTTCGCCATATGATTCACGGGTTGCTTTCATATTTGCCATATCACATTACCTCCAACTCTTTAATGATTGCGTCAATTTCCGCAACCGCCGCCTCATACTGTTCCTTATTTGGCGCGCTGCCATGCCATTGGGGCTGGTTTTCCATAAAGGAAACATTCTTTCCTTTTACGCAGTTAGCCAAAATTAAGGTGGGCTTTCCTTTTATGGTTTTTGCTTCTTCAATCGCGTTGTCGATTTGTTCCACATCGTGCCCGTCAATGGTAATCACATGCCAGTTAAAGGCCTCAAATTTTTTGTCAATGGGAAGTGGTGAGCATACATCGCAGAGTTTTCCGTCAATTTGAAGGTTGTTAAAGTCAACAAAAGCGGTTAAGTTGTCAAGTTTGTATTGCGCCGCAAACATTGCGGCTTCCCAAACCTGCCCTTCTTCCAATTCCCCGTCGCCTAAAATCGCGTAAACCCTGTAATCCTTGTTCGCAAGCTTTCCCGCAATCGCCATGCCGCAGGCCGCGGATATCCCCTGCCCTAATGAGCCTGTGGACATGTCAACCCCCGGAACCCCCTTCATGTCAGGATGGCCCTGAAGGTATGAGTGGGCTTGTCTGAATGAAGAAATGTCTTCTTTCGGGAAAAAGCCTTTTTCAGCCAGTGCCCCGTAAAGCGCGGGCGCGCAGTGGCCTTTAGATAGCACAAGCCTGTCCCTGTCAGGGTTTTTAGGGTTTTTAGGGTCCAAATTTTTCATCTGCTTAAAATACAGCACCGCCAAAATATCGGAAATTGAAAGTGAGCCGCCGGGGTGCCCCGAATTTGCGCTGTAAACCGCCAACAGCGCGTGCTTTCTGATTCTATTGGCAATAATCATCAATTCTTTTTTTAATACTTTATCCATTCTTTTCGCCCCTTTTATTAATTACTGTTTTCGTTTATCCTTCTTTCGTAAGATGTGTTTAGTATTCCGTCAAGCCTTTCAAAATTCCCCGTCAAATACAAATACCCAAGAAGCGTCTCAAACCCTGTCGCGTGTCGGTATTCCGTCACATTCGCGTTTTTGGTGGCGGAGGATTTTGTGTTTCTGCCCCACTTATATATCCTAAGCTCTTCCTCGCTTAAAATATCCTCAATTAAATGGAAGGTGTCATGCTGGCCGTGGGCGCTGACAAACCTTGTAGCCTCTTTATGCAAATCATTCACCTTTTTGTCCCCGCTTAAAACCAGTTTTGTCCTGATGAATAAATCGTAAACCGAATCCCCCACATACGCAAGGGATAAAGGCGAATATTCTTTTACATCAAAACGGTTATCCTTTAAAAATTTAAACATTTAGATTTCCTTTCACCAAACAAATTATATCCTCTTCCATTTAACGCCTTGCGGGGTATCCAAAAGGATTATGCCCTTTTCCTTTAACAAATCCCTGATCCTGTCCGCCTCTTTAAAGTTTTTCTCGCTTCTAGCCTTTTGTCGCAAATTAATCAGTTCCTCAATTTCAGAGTCCAATGTTTCATCCTTCTTGCTGTAAAAAATCCCTAAAACGCCGCCTAATTCCATGAAGGTTTCTTTAAATAACACAAGGTCGTCTTTTGAAAGGTTTTCTCCTGCGCAATAGGTGTTAGCATATTTCGCCAGCTCAAATAAAACCGAAATTGCGTCAGCAGTGTTTAAATCGTCATCCATCGCTTCAATGAATGAGTTTTTGTATTTTTCAACCTGCCCTTTTACCTCTTCCGAAACCCCGCGGCTTTGGGATTTTGAAATCAAAAAGTCCAGATTTTCAATGCAGTTATAAAGCCGTTCAAGCCCTGCTTGTGACTGCTTTATAAGCTCGTCTGAAAAATTAATGGGGCTGCGGTAGTGGGCGGACAGCATAAAGAATCTTATCGCCTCATAGCCGTAGATTTTTGATAAATCCCTTACCAAAAGGAAGTTGTTTAAGGATTTTGACATCTTTTGATTGTCTATGTTAATAAAGCCGTTGTGCATCCAATACCTTGCAAAAGGAACCCCGTTTGCGCATTCGCTTTGGGCAATTTCATTTTCATGGTGGGGGAATATCAAGTCCCTGCCGCCGCAGTGAATGTCAATGGTCTTTCCCAAAAAGCGGTTTGCCATTGCCGAACATTCAATGTGCCAGCCGGGCCTTCCCAATCCCCACGGGCTTTCCCACGCAGGCTCATCGGGGCTTTTTTGCTTTTTCCAAAGCACAAAATCCATGGGGTCTTCTTTTCTTTCGTCAAGCTCTTTGCGGACCCCCGCTTCCAGCTCATCCAAGGGCATGTGGGAAAGCTTACCGTACTCGTCAAACTTTTTCGCCCTGAAATAAACGTCCCCGTCAAGGTTGTAGGCAAAACCCTTTTCTTCAAGGGTTTTGATAATCTTTATAATCTCGTCAATGTTTTCAGTGGCTTTAGGGTGGTATGTGGCATGCTTAATATTCAGGCCTTTAGCGTCAATGAAATACTCCTCAATGTATTTTTTTGCGATTTCCGAAACGGTCGTTCCTTCTTCCCTTGCCCTGTTTATGAGCTTGTCGTCAATGTCGGTAAAATTTTGGACAAAGTTTACCTTATATCCCCTGTACTCAAAATAGCGCCTTAAGGTGTCAAAGATTATAAAAGGCCTTGCGTTCCCGATATGGAATAAATTATATACCGTGGGCCCGCAGGAGTAAATATTTACCTCTCCTTCTTTTAAGGGAACAAACTCTTCCTTTTTTCTCGTTAAAGTGTTAAAAATTTTCAAAATCAATTCACCTCGAAGCTTTCAACTTTTCAATTTCCTCTTTAAGTTCGGCAATTGTCTGCTGCATCCTGCAGAATTCCTGGCTGATTGGGTCCGGGATATGTATCTGGTCAAGGTCAATATCCTTTTCCACATCCCTTGCGGAACTAATTCTCCTGTCCCCGATTTTAACTATCCTTGCAGGCACCCCGACGCAGGTGGAGTTAGGCGGTACTTCGTTTAAAACAACCGCGTTCGCGGCGATTTTGGAATTGTCCCCGACCTTAAAAGGCCCTAAAACCTTCGCGCCTGCGCCTATTAAAACATTATTGCCAATTGTGGGGTGTCTTTTTCCAGTGTCTTTTCCAGTACCCCCCAAGGTTACCCCCTGGTATATGGTACAATTGTCGCCGACTTCCGCAGTTTCGCCAATTACCACGCCCATGCCGTGGTCTATAAATACTCCCGAGCCGATTTTTGCTCCGGGATGTATTTCAATGCCTGTAAAAAACCTTGCTAGCTGTGAGATAAACCTTGCGATAAAATAAAACTTGTGCTTATGAAAAAAATGCGCAATGCGGTAAGCCAAAAGAGCGTGAAACCCGCTGTACAACAAAATAACTTCCAAGGCGTTCCTCGCCGCGGGGTCACGGTACAGCACAGCTTTTATATCGCATTTGATGCTTTTTAGCATATCCTACCTCCTATACAGTATTTTAATACTGTATTATGATACACATACGGATTAATTGTCAATTATTTTATAAAAAATAAAATTTATCTTAAATATGTAATGATTATATACAAAATCGCATAAAAAAACAATAACATAAAATTAATTTTATGTAATGAATAAGTGAGTAGGAAAACTACTCACCAAAAAAGGTTTAAACGCCAAAAAGTTTGCCAGCTTTATTTATAAAACCAGTTTTTTAGACAGGGCGCATTAATTTTGCATAAATTTCATTCACCTTGACTAATTGTTTTGCGCGCCTGCCCATATTCATTTTTTTAACCCCCGTTTTATCTTTATTTAACCTTAACGGGCCTATTACAGGAGTGCCGTTCAGGGGTATGCGCCCTGAACGGCACGAATACGCTTTGTAAGGCTTTATTAAATATGCGGCATAAACCTTCTTGCCGGCATTAATCTGAAAACGCGGCAAAAAGCCGCTTGGGTTTATCTATGTTTCTAAGTTTAAAAAACAGTCATAAGGCTTTCGCCAAATGACCGTAATTTGCTTAAATTTAATAACTTCCGCCGAATTTACGGTACCCGCTTCTGCGGTTTTGCTCATAATACCTTCTGAAGCTTTGCATTTTTTCGTCGCTGTCCTGCTTGAACTTTAACATTTTGTCCTCAAAAGACATGTTTTCATATTTTGGCTGGGACCAGTCAAATTCAATTGGACGGGTTGATTTTGGCCCCTCTTCCAGCGCCTGTTTTATCGACAGGCTTATCTTCCCGTTTTGGTCAATGGATAGTATTTTTACCTTGACCTCCTGGTTTTGGCTGATGTGTGAGTTAATGTCTTTTACATAGTCTTTTGCAACTTCAGAAATGTGTACAAGTCCGGTCTTCCCGCCTTCTAATTCCACGAAGGCCCCAAAGGATGTGATGCCCGACACTTTACCTGATACAATCTTTCCGACTTCTAGCGCCATATTGGAAAATATCCTCCCTTAAGATATAAATGCTAATGTATATTTTTACCGTCCTGATGCGTCAATGAAGACCTGCTCCCCGGGTTTTACAAGCCCGAGTTTTTCCCTCGCAAGCCGTTCATTATATTCATCAGATTGGTATAATTCCAATGTATGTTTTAATTCCTCCAATTTTTTCTTTTCTTCGCTGATTTTCTTTTCCAAAATTTGGCACTCATTTTTGTACTCATAGTAAAGCATCTGGCTGGGAATCAGCTTGTACGCTATGCATACAAATACAAGTGCTAAAAGGATAAAAAACAGTATTTTATTTTCCTTTTGTTTTTTATTTTTCATATTTTTACCCTACCATAAAAAATTACGGCAAATTACGGTGGAAAATAAAAGGCAAAACATCTATGCTACATATACATTAACGCAAAGTATCACAGTTTGATATTACAACAAAAATGCAAATTTGTAAAGACTAATCACAACTTTTTTAGCCTTTTTTTTATATTTTTGAAATTGGTTTTTACCCTTCCTAACGCATTTTTAAATTTTGCCCTTCCTTTAGATTTTGCCTTTGCCGCTTTTTTACTTAAGCAGGATATGGGTTTTTTTAATACTTTATACACAAGCGCTATGGGAATTAGCGCTATTTTTACGACAAAAACAACCATTTTTTTTAGAAATTCATAAGCAAATATCATCATTTTAATAACAAATTTGCTAAAGAGCAAAAAGTAAATGGTCAGGCCAAGGAGAATGCCAAAAAACTCAAAAAAGTTGACCTCGCCGCTGGCGTAAAAAAACAAAAAAGCTGCCACAATCAAAAACGCGATAATCCAAAAGGCAATATCCTCTATGTGAACACGAAGCTGAGAGGGCTTTTTAATTTTCCTTGCTGCTCGGAAAATGTCGAAAACTATGCCGATAATGCCCCCGCAAAGGGCGGACATCAAAAATATGTAGGCCTGATACGTTACCGATACCGTCATAACTACCTAAACATTCTTGAAAATAGCCCTGCGCCCTTGCTTTTGCCTTCATGTTCATCATAGGAAAGGGAGTGGATTTCCCCCTCCACCACAACTTCGCCAGTGTCAATGGACAATTTGTTTATGTGCAATTCCTCGCCTTTTATGGTTAAATCCCCGTATTCAGTATATAAAATAACGCTTTCCTCATCAAAGCTTTCAACGTCGCTGACCCCTGAAATTGAAAGCTTTTTGCGGTTTTCCATGATTATATTATGAAAAGTGTCCTTCTTTTTCTTTTCCTCGTACATATATATTACCTCCCAAAATCTTTTCTAGGTAATATATATGTATGTCCATTCTAATTTATGTTAATTAATTCCCAATACTTTTTTAAGGTACTGCCCTGTGTAAGAAGCTTGCACCTTTGCCACTTCCTCAGGGGTCCCGTAAGCCACGATTTCGCCGCCCCTGTCGCCCCCTTCAGGGCCTAGGTCAATGATGTAGTCGGCGCATTTTATCACATCCAGATTGTGCTCAATTACAATGACCGTGTTGTTTTGGTCAACCAGCCTTTGCAAAACATCAATTAACCTATGCACGTCGGCTATGTGAAGGCCTGTTGTGGGCTCATCAAGGATATATATGGTCTTTCCTGTACTGCGTTTGGACAATTCCGTGGCAAGTTTTACCCTCTGGGCCTCTCCGCCGCTCATGGTGGTTGAAGGCTGGCCAAGTTTTATATATCCCAAGCCCACGTCATAGAGGGTTTGGATTTTGCGCTTTATGGTTGGTATGTTTTCAAAAAACTCCAAAGCCTCTTCAACGGTCATTTCCAAGACTTCGTATATGTTTTTGCCTTTGTATCTCACTTCCAAAGTCTCGCGGTTATAGCGCTTTCCCTTGCACACTTCGCAGGGGACATAGATATCCGCCAAGAAGTGCATTTCAATTTTTAGTATCCCGTCCCCCTGGCAGGCCTCGCACCTTCCCCCTTTAACATTAAAGCTGAACCTGCCCGCCTTATAACCGCGGATTTTCGCCTCATTGGTGGAAGCAAAAAGCTCCCTTATATCGTTAAACACGCCGGTATATGTCGCAGGGTTTGACCTTGGGGTCCTTCCAATGGGGGATTGGTCAATGTTTATAACCTTATCCAGCTTGTCCATGCCTAAAATATCGTCATGAAGCCCGGGATATGTTTTGGCGTGGTTTAAGTCCTGGGCAAGCCTTTTATATAAAATCTCGTTAATTAATGAGGATTTCCCCGAGCCTGAAACCCCGGTTACGGCGGTAAAGACACCTAATGGTATATTCACATCTATATTATTTAAGTTGTTTTCCCTTGCCCCTTTTACGGTGATAAAACCATGGGGCTTTCTTCTTTCCTTCGGCACTTCAACTTTCTTTTTGCCTGACAAATAAAGCCCCGTTTCAGAATTGGGGTTATTCTTTAGCCCTTCAATATCCCCGGCATAGACCACTTCACCGCCGTGAATGCCCGCGCCGGGGCCGATGTCCACAATGAAATCCGCCGCGTACATGGTTTCCTCGTCATGTTCCACCACAATCAAGGTATTGCCTAAATCGCGGAGGCGCTTTAGTGTTGCAATAAGCTTGTCGTTGTCCCGCTGGTGAAGGCCTATGCTTGGCTCGTCTAAAATATATAAAACCCCCACAAGGCCCGAGCCGATTTGGGTGGCAAGCCTTATCCTTTGGGCTTCCCCGCCCGACAAAGTCCCGCTTGACCTTGCTAAGGTCAGATAGTCAAGGCCCACGCTTTCAAGGAAGGAAAGCCTTTCTATAATTTCTTTTAAAATCTGGTGGGCAATCATCCTTTCCTTTTCAGTAAGGTCCAAGTGCTGCAAAAATTCCTTGGCGTTTTTTATGGACATGCTGCAGATGTCATAGATGTTTTTGCCGTTAATTTTAACCGCCAAGATTTCCTTTTTAAGCCGTTTCCCGCCGCAGGCATGGCATGGGATAAGCTGCATTAGGGGCTCTATGTCCATTTTTGCCCACATCGAGTCCGTTTCATGGTACCTTCTTTCAAGGTTGTTTATAATCCCCTCAAAGGCCTGCTTGAATTTGCGGGAGGCTCCCCCTTTTTCATACTCAAACTCAATGAGTTCCCCCCTTGATCCGTATAAAATAATATCCACTACATTTTTCGGCAAGTTTTTCACAGGCACGTCAAGGCGGAAGCCGTAGTGCTTCGCAAGACCCCTGAAATACATATTCGCCATGGAGTCCTCTTTATCAGGCGCCCTCCAGCCGCTTACGGAAAAGCCCCCTTCAAGTATGGTAAGCTCGGGCTTTATAACCAAATCGGGGTCTACCCTGTATAATTCCCCTATACCGCTGCAAACAGGGCAGGCGCCGTAGGGGCTGTTGAAGGAAAAGCTGCGGGGGGTTAGCTCCTCAATGCTGATATTGCAGTCGGGGCAGGCATAGTTTTGGCTAAAGAGCATTTCCTCCTTGTCCAAAACAACTACTACCACAATCCCCCCCGCAAGGTTAAGGGCGGTTTCAATGGAGTCCGCAAGGCGCTTTTCCATTCCCTCTTTTACAATCAGCCTGTCCACCACAATTTCAATGGTGTGCTTTTTATTTTTGTCAAGGTTAATTTCTTCCGAAAGCTCATAAATATTCCCGTCAACCCGCACCCTGACATAGCCGCTTCTCCTTGCCTCATCAAAAACCTTTGTGTGTTCCCCTTTTTTGCCGCGGATAACGGGGGCTAAAACCAAAAGCCTCTCGCCCTCTGGAATTGCCATAACCTGGTCCACAATCTGGTCTAAGGTCTGCTTTTTTATCTCTTTGCCGCAGTTTGGGCAGTGGGGAATCCCTATACGGGCATATAAAAGCCTTAAATAGTCGTAAATTTCCGTAACCGTTCCCACGGTGGAACGGGGGTTTTTGCTGGTGGTCTTTTGGTCAATGGAAATTGCGGGGGAAAGCCCTTCAATGCTGTCCACGTCCGGCTTTTCCATCTGCCCTAAAAACTGGCGGGCGTAGGCGGATAAGGACTCAACATACCGCCTTTGCCCCTCGGCATAAATCGTGTCAAAGGCAAGGCTGGTTTTCCCCGACCCGCTTAAACCCGTAAACACTATAAACTTATTACGTGGGATTGTTAAATCTATATTTTTTAAATTGTTAACCCTTGCGCCTTTTATAACAATTTCGTCGTGCAAATTACCATCTCCTCATTTTATTTCCATAAGCCGCTTAATCTCATCCCTGTATTTTGCGGCGTCCTCAAACCTTAACTCCTGGGCGGCCTTCTTCATTTCATTGGTAAGCCTAAAAATTAGTTCTTCCTTGCTTTCCTTCACTTCTTCAGGCGCGCCTTCTTCATCCTTGGTTGCAAGTTCTATGATTTTCACGCCTTTGGAAATAGTAGCGGGCGTAATATTGTGCTTTTTATTGTATTCCGACTGGATTTTCCTTCTCCTGTTGGTTTCGTCAATCGCCCGCTGCATGGAGCCGGTGATTACATCAGCGTACATTATGACCTTGCCGTTGGCGTTTCTTGCCGCGCGGCCTATGGTCTGGATAAGGCTTGTTTCGCTTCTTAAAAACCCTTCCTTGTCGGCGTCTAAAATCGCCACAAGGGACACTTCGGGAAGGTCAAGGCCTTCCCTCAAAAGGTTAATGCCGACCAAAACGTCAAACACGCCAAGCCTTAAATCCCTGATTATTTCCATTCTCTCCAAGGTTTCCACTTCGGAGTGCATGTACCTTACCTTTACCCCCATGCTCCGCAAATAGTCCGTCAAATCCTCCGCCATCTTTTTTGTAAGGGTTGTAACCAGCACCCTTTCCCGCTTTTCAACCCTGATGTTTATCTCGCTTAACAAATCGTCAATCTGGCCCTTAATCGGGCGGACCTCGACTTCGGGGTCCAAAAGCCCCGTAGGCCTGATTACCTGTTCCACAATCTTTGAGCTTTTTTCCTTTTCATAATCAGCGGGGGTGGCGCTCACAAAAATAATCTGATTTAGCTTGCTTTCAAATTCTTCAAAATTAAGCGGGCGGTTGTCGAAAGCGGAAGGAAGCCTGAACCCGTAATTAACAAGGGATTCCTTCCTTGAACGGTCCCCTTCGTACATCCCCCGGACCTGCGGGATTGTAACGTGGGACTCGTCAACAACCAGCAAAAAATCCTTCGGGAAGAAGTCCAAAAGGGTAAAGGGCGGGCTTCCCGGGGGGCGTCCGCTAATGTGGCGGGAATAGTTTTCAATCCCCTGGCAAAACCCCATCTGCTGCATCATTTCCAAATCGTAGTTGGTCCTGCTCAAAAGCCTATGGGCCTCTAAAATTTTCCCCTGGCTTTGGAGCTCCTTTACCCTTTCGTCCAGTTCTTCCCTTATTGATTTAATCGCCCTCTCCATCTTTTCCTTGGTGGTTACATAGTGGCTTGCGGGCACAATTACCACATGGTTTCTGTATCCTATAATCTCGCCTGTAAGGGAGTCAAACTCCGTCATCCTTTCAATCTCATCGCCGAAAAACTCCACCCTGACGGCCTTGCCGCTGGAGTCGGAGGGGAAAATATCTACAACATCCCCCTTTACCCTGAACTTATTTCTTACAAAATTTATGTCATTCCGCTCATACTGCATTTCAACAAGCCTTTCCAAAAGCTCGTCCCTCTCCATGGTGCTTCCTTTTCTTAGTGAAAGCATCATGGTTTTGTAGTCTTCAGGATCCCCCAAGCCATAAATGCAGGATACGCTGGCAACCACAATAACATCCCGCCTTTCCAAAAGGGACGCGGTCGCGCAGTGGCGGAACTTGTCTATTTCTTCGTTTATTTGCGCGTCTTTTTCAATATAGGTGTCGGTTGTGGGAATGTATGCCTCTGGCTGGTAGTAGTCATAATAGCTTACAAAATACTCCACCGCGTTTTCGGGAAAAAATTCCTTAAACTCGCTGCAAAGCTGGGCCGCCAGTGTTTTATTGTGGGCCAAAACCAATGTGGGGCGCTGCACCCTTTCAATCACATTGGCAATGGTAAAGGTTTTTCCCGACCCCGTTACCCCTAAAAGGGTCTGGGCTTTTTCACCTTTTAGTATCCCTTCCGCCAATGCCTCAATGGCCTGCGGCTGGTCCCCGGTGGGCTTAAAATTTGACACAAGCTTAAATTCAGGCATACTTCCACCTCCTTATACGAACATTTGTTCTTATTATAATCCATACCCTTTTAATTGTCAACATAGCGTATGGGTGAATAATATAAATATTAGCCATAGTTTTTAAGTTTATTTTAAGAAAGGGATATTAAAATGTTATATGACCGTGACAAGGCAGTAAGCTACGCAAAAAAATGGGCCTTTTCAAGAAACCCAAGATACATGGATTTTACAGGCATGGGCGGGGACTGCACCAACTTTGTGAGCCAGTGCCTCCACGCCGGGGGCTGCCGCATGAACTACACCCCCACCTTTGGCTGGTACTACATATCCATAACCCAAAGGGCCCCTGCCTGGACTGGGGTGGAATACTTTTACAAGTTTATAGTGAATAACAAAAAAGAAGGCCCCTACGGCGCGCTTTGCGATATATCTGAAATTGAAACCGGCGATGTTGTGCAAATTTCCTTTAACGGCTACACTTTTTCCCATTCCACCATTGTGGTAAAAATCATTGAGCCGAGGAATTTAGACAACATTTTAATTTCCACCCATTCCTATGACGCATATGACAAGCCCCTCTCCCAGTACGGGGCGGCAAAAAAATTCAGGTTTATTCATATTTTGGGCTGCCGCTGACCTTTCGGGCAAACCCTCATGCAAATCCCGCAAACGGCGCCCCTTCCGATATGGTGGAAATGCTTTTTCATATAATCGCTGCACTTTTGCGGGTCGAAAATTTCCCGCCTGTCAATTCCAAGATAAAAGGTTTTGCCCGTAATTGCCCCTGCGGGGCAGGCTTTGACGCACAAATCACACCCGCCGCAAACATCTTCATAGGAAAAATCCGAAACTTCCAAGGGCGCGTCGGTAAAAACAGTGCCGAGCCTCACCCTCGGGCCGTACTTCTTAGATATAAAAAGGCCGCTTTTGCCTATGCTCCCAAGGCCGCTTTTTACCGCGGCGGTTTTGTGGGAAAAAAGCCCCGCGTAGTCCTTATCCCCATGGGACTGGCTGGCGGGATTGGCAACGGCGTTATAACCCATGTCCTGAAGCAAAATCACTGTTTCAAGGCCAAGCCGGTCAATAAAGGAATTGACGGTCCTGTAATGGTGAAAATATGTGTATGTAGGGGATGAGCCAATTTCGTCAACCACCGCGTCACTTAGCCTTATACAAAAGCTGATTGCGTAATCCAGATTTTTAAATGGGGATTTTAGTTTACAAAATCCTATGTCGCAAGCGCCCTTATCCTTTAAAAAGTCAAATATTAAAGAATTTAACATAATAATCCTTTCCACATTTAAATTTGTATGGTATACTAAAGGTAAAGTACATAAAAAAGGTGATTATATTGCAAAGTTACTATTTCGATGACCAATCCGACATAAAATTAATTATACTATTTATTATGCACAATTTCAAGATGCCTATATCAAACGTCCAGCTGGCGGACATTGTGCTTTCCCATTCCCTAACAAATTACTTTGACCTTCACCAGGCGTTGGAGTCCCTGGTCAGCTCGGACTATGTTTCATATAACACCGAAGAGGAAACCATAAGGTATGTCATTACAAACAAGGGGATTGAAACATTGGAGTTTTTCCAAGACAGGATCCCTTACTCCGTCAGGGATATGCTCCTTTTGACAATCCGCCACAGGATTAAGGAAATCAATAAAACCACAAAAACCGAGTGCAGGATTGAAAAAATAACTTCCGAGGAATATGTGGTGGAATGTTTTATATATGAAGCAAGCGACGTCCTATTCTCCTTTACATACAGGGTGTGCTCAAAAGAATTGGCAATTGAAATCGCAAATAGTTTTAAAAAAGACCCTCAAAGGGTATACTCTGGATTGTTGGAAGTAATCATTCAAAGGGACAAAAAAGTATAGGCAAAAACTATGTTTATTTTTTAGTTAATTTGTATAAAATCTCAGCAAAATGGGATATTTTGTCCATTTAATATTGACTATATTTAAAAAAAAATATATAATTTAGTAGGACTTTGTTAATTAATTTAATTAACTTAAGTCAACAAAAAATGTGTTGCAGACTGAAAGGATGAAAATTTCAACATGGCAGAACTACGCTACAACCCGCTTACAAAAGACTGGGTTATTATCGCAAGCCACAGGCAGGACAGGCCGCAAATGCCAAAGGATTGGTGCCCGTTTTGCCCGGGTTCAGGAAAAGTTCCTGACCACTTTGATGTGTATAAATATGATAACGATTTTCCGGCGTTAAGCCAAAACCCGCCGCAGCCGGACGACGTGGCAACAGACCTTCACAAGGTGCTCCCCGCGTACGGGAAATGTGAAGTTATCCTATATTCACCTGAGCACACCGTAACTTTGCCACAGCTGCCTGTGCCACACATAAGAAAACTGGTTGACCTGTGGACCGACAGGTTTTGTGAATTACAAAAGGATAAAAATATTAAATATATATTCATATTTGAAAACCGCGGCGAAGTGGTAGGCGTTACAATGCCCCACCCCCACGGGCAAATCTACGGCTATTCCGTAATACCGAAAAAAATCGAGCTTATGATGGAATCTTCCAAAGAACACTTGGAAAAAACAGGGCATTGTCTTTATTGCGACATGCTTGAGGACGAAATAAAAGACGGAAGAAGAATTATCATAGAAAACGAAGATTTTATAACCTACCTGCCTTTTTACACCGAATATCCTTACGGGGTTTATATCGCAAGCAAAACCCACATTCAAAACCTAGCGCAAATGAGCGGTACCCAAAAGGATAATCTGGCAAAAATCTTAAAAGAAACCACAGGGACATTGGACAGCCTTTTTGACTACACATTCCCCTATATGATGTGTATGTATCAAAACCCTGTAAATATTGATGAAGACACAAGCAAATACAGCCATTTTTATATTGCGTTTTATCCACCAATGCGATCAAAAGACAAAATTAAATTTAACGCATCCAGCGAAACAGGTGCATGGGCACACTGCAATACAACAGCTCCGGAAGAAATCGCAAAAGAATTGCGTGCAGCATATAAAAAGTTCATGGAAAAAAACTCCTAATAAAAATAAGGTACGATAAGTACAGAAAGGACTTTTTAGGATGAGTTTTGCTGAATTAAAAAAGAAATTCATTGATATTTACGGTGGTTCTGAGGAAGACTTGAGGGTTTTTGCTTCCCCAGGACGTGTCAACTTAATTGGCGAACACACTGACTACAACGGCGGCTATGTTTTTCCTGCCGCCCTTACAGTCAGGACAACCATTGTTGCCAGAAAACGCAACGACAAGCTCATTCGCCTTGCTGTAACCGACCTCCCTGACAGGCCTGTTATTGATATTACCAAAATCGACCAGTACAAAAACTTAAGATGGGGCGATTACCAGGCAGGCGTAATTGATGAGTTCATGAAAGCAGGATATGAAATTGTAGGTTGCGACCTTCTATACGATGACACAGTCCCCCACGGAAGCGGCCTTTCCTCCTCTGCGGCAAATGAAGTGTCCACCGCAATTATGCTTGCAACCTTTTCCAATGAGGCAAGGGGGATAAACGAGCCTTTGGACTTGGTGGAAATCGCCAAAATCTGCCAAAGGGCTGAAAACAATTATGTGGGCGTAAAATGCGGTATTATGGACCAATTCACATCCGCAATGGGCAAAAAAGACCACGCGATGTTATTAAACTGCAAAACCCTTGAATACCGGTTCGTTCCACTTGACCTAAAAGGCCATCACATTGTAATTGCTAACACCAACAAAAAGCACAGGTTAGGAGAATCCAAGTACAACGAGAGAAGAAGCGAATGCGAAAAAGGTTTTGAAATTTTGAAAAAATACATTCCCAATGCAACCTGTTTATGCGACATTACTAAAGACCAGTTTGAGCAATATGCCCATCACATTGAGGATGGGGTTATCAGAAACAGGGTAAAACATGTTATATATGAAAACGCCAGGGTGTTAAGAAGCGTTGACGCCCTTTCAAACGGCGACTTAATTGAATTCGGTAAACTTATGAACGCGTCCCATGACTCTTTAAGGGACTTATACGAAGTAACCGGCGTGGAATTGGACACACTGGTTGAAGAAGCCAGGAAAATCGACGGCGTTGTTGGTTCCAGAATGACCGGCGCCGGCTTTGGCGGCTGCACGGTAAACATTGTCCGTGAAGACGCCATAGGCGATTTTATCAGGGAAGTCGGCCTGGCTTATGAAAAGAAGATTGGATACCCCGCTTCCTTCTACATTTCAGAAATCGGAAGCGGCGGCGGGGAAATCTTTGAATAGATTTTTATTGCACTAATTGTAAACTTTGAAAGGAAGATTAATGAAATGGCAATACTCGTAACAGGCGGCGCAGGGTACATAGGAAGTCATACCGTTGCGGAGCTGCTTGACCATAATGAAGAAGTCGTTGTAGTGGACAGTCTCTACAAAGGACATAAAGACGCGGTTTTAGGCGGGAAATTCTACATCGGCGACTTGAGGGATGATGAGTTTTTAACAAAAGTGTTTAAGGAAAACGACATTGAGGCGATTATCCATTTTGCGGCGGATTCGCTTGTTGGGGAAAGCGTTGTTGAGCCTTTGAAATATTACAACAACAACGTGGTTTCCACATTAAGGCTGTTGACCAAAATGAATGAGTTTGGCGTGAAGAAAATCGTGTTTTCTTCAACTGCCGCAACCTACGGGGAGCCAAAAAACATCCCGATTTTAGAAGGGGACCCCACAGTTCCCACAAACCCATATGGGGAAACCAAGCTTGCGGTTGAAAAAGCGCTAAAATGGGCGGACAACGCTTACGGGATTAAGCATGTAATCTTAAGGTATTTTAACGCGGCCGGCGCCCATATCAGCGGGAAAATCGGCGAGGACCACAATCCTGAGTCCCACCTTATCCCGATAATTTTGCAGGTGGCGCTAAAACAAAGAGAACACATCGCGATATTCGGGGATGACTACAACACCCCCGACGGCACATGTATCAGGGACTATATACATGTTACTGACTTATCTGACGCCCATGTGTGCGCGCTGAAAAAATTAAGGGAAGGCGCTGACAGCGGCATTTACAATTTAGGAAACGGCGCGGGCTTTTCCGTTAAGGAAGTTATTGAAATCGCAAGACAAGTTACAGGGGACCCGATTAAAGCGGTAGTTGCGCCACGGCGCCCAGGGGATCCCGCAGTGTTGATTGCGTCAAGCGAACGGGCGCAAAAAGAACTAAATTGGAAACCAAAGTATAACAGCCTTGAAACCATTATTGAAACCGCGTGGAACTGGCATAAAAACCATCCAAACGGATATAACGACAAGTAAAAGGTGGCGAAAGCCACCTTTTTTTTGGTTTAGGGAAAAAATGCTTTAAGCCTGCCGTTTTCAAGGATTTATCCATATTTTATCTTGACTTTTAAATGTGTTTTGTGTTATCCTATCATATGGGGCCGGTATATGAAAATGTTTATGGAAAAAGCCTTGTCAGAGGCAGAATTAGCCCTAAAATCGGGCGAAATCCCCGTGGGCGCCGTAATAGTGAAAGACGGCAAAATCATATCTTTTGCCCACAATGAGCGGGAAAAAAACAATATTGCCACACACCACGCCGAAATACTGGCGATAGAAAGAGCTTGCAGTGCGCTGTCTTCATGGCGGCTAAACGGTTGCGACCTATATGTTACGCTTGAGCCTTGCATAATGTGCGCGTCAGCCATAGTAAACGCCAGGATTGGACGCGTTTTTTTTGGCGCGTACGACTCCCAGTACGGCGGCTGCGGCGGGAAAATTGACGTAATTAACCATGTTTATAAAGCAAATGTCCAAATTTACGGCGGCATTATGGAAGAAGAATGCGAAGCCTTGATAAATGAGGCGTTTAAAAATATCAGGGAATAATTTTGATAATAAATCATATTAAAATATACGGAGAAGTACCCAAGTGGTTGAAGGGTCCGCACTCGAAATGCGGTAGGTCGCGATGAGCGGCGCAAGAGTTCGAATCTCTTCTTCTCCGCCAAAAAATTAAGCGGAAAATCCTTTTGGATTTTCCGCTTAATTTTATACCCTGATTTTTAAACCGCTGCCCTTTTTGGAAATTGGCACTTTTTTTAATGGTTATTTCAATATAAATTCCCAAAGCCCCTCAATTTTTTCCCACTTGGTACCTTTGGGCGCAATATTTGTGTATAAAACTACATCTTCGGGATTGATTTTCCCGCCATCAACTTTTGCTTTTATCATTAATTCGTAATTCGCCTCTTTTTCCATGTTGTATTCCCTATAATAGGTTTCATAATAGGGGCTTCCTTCCTCTTTTGCCTTTTTGATATATTCCACAGTATCAGGGTCTTTTTCATAGTTTTTGAATATCATTGTGGCCAAAAAGCTGGCTTCCAGTTCACCCGAAACATTATTAAAACTCTCATTGTAATTTGCGAATTTAACGTCAATTACTTGATAATAGGGGGTATATGTTTTTACAAACTCATTTTTTATGTACCCATACACTTCGTCATAATGGTTTTTTGTCCTAATTTTAGCCACAGTACCTAAAACAATAACCAAGGCAATAAAAATCACAAACGCCAAAAACCCTGTTTTGTTGTCCGATAAAATATTCTTTAACCTGTTTTTCGCACCGCTTACCGTATCCATACAAATTACTTCCTTTCCCGCCTGGGGCGGCTTTTTGCTTGCAATTTTGCAAGTATCTTTTATTAATTATACTACATTGTTAGTTTTTTTGCAATCATTTTAAGCCTTTGCCCAAATATGATTCTATTATTTCCCTTGTTGAATACCTTTTCCTTCCAATGTTTTCCCCGTAAGGATATCTTTCAATTATAAGCTCATAATCTGTTTGAGTTATTTCCCCTTTTTTTTCTATTATTTTTTTAGCCATATCAATTATGCCGGATATATAAAGCGTATGCGGCGTTAAATTACTATCCCCGACCCATTCTTTGATTTTTTCCATTCTGTTATATACCAAATATTTTTTAAATAAAGATTGTTCTTTGCTTTTAGGTGTGCGGAACACATAGTTTTTTATTTTAGGAATAAAAATCTTTTTAAGTTTATTGTTTATATCGGGGACCCCGTTACTTGAGTAATAAGTATCTTGCCTTTTAGCGTCCAAAAAAATTTGCATTGTATGGTCGCTAACTTTGATTATCCGCCTGTGCCCGTCATTTCTGACTAATTCAATCTCATTATTCCTAAACAGCCCGTTGTTTTCATCAATCTGCAGGTTTATTAATTCTTCCATGCTGTGTTCTTCTTCAGCCCTTCCGCGTATTCCGTTATAAAACGCTTCCAAAATGGCAACATCCTGGGCGTTATATAATTTACTCTGGTAAAATCTTAACTTTTCTAACGGGATATACCTGTTTTCTTTTTCAAATTTACTTACAAATTCTTTTAAATTTTTTCCGGCTAACAGCCTCATCCTGTTTTCATAATGCATGACAATGTTTTTTTCAATGCAAAAATCTATATAAGTCCTTATAATGGAGGCGTTTTTTGAGACATCATTAAGCGTGGGGTTTTTAAACTGCATAAAAAACATCTCTTTTAACTGGGGGATTGTCATATTGTAGACAGGTACACCGATTAATTTTTCATGGCCGTCCACTTTTTTTAAAACATAACCGTAACTTTTAGCCGTGTTTTTGGGTTTATTACTTAAAAACTCTTGTTTAACCTCTGAATCCACTTTAAAATTATGTACCACCATTTCCTTCCCACCTTCAATTAAAGAGATTGTATAATTTTTCCCGAAGCGTTTTGGCCGCGTCTTTGCAGTCCAAAAGCCCGATATTTTCCCACAACGGGTTTTTCTTTGAAAAATCAATTGAGCCCATTTTTTCTTTTAACAAAGCTCGCCAGTTTTTTTCATTTTGCAATTTAGCCGACAGCGCAATATATGCATAAAACATGTTTTTATCATTTATCACGCTTTCTTCCTTAACTTTATACGGGTTTTCAATGAATTCATATGAATGTGTCCCCATTAAATAATCAGTGAACTCAATAATCCAATCAGCCACATTGCGGATATTAATGCTAGTTTTTAGCTGTTTTTCATAATTTTCCTTTACCGCTTTAGCGATAATGCTCTTTTTTGTCAGCCCCCTGTTATATTTAATATAGCTGTCATCATCCTTCATTACTTTCGCAAGTTCCGACAAGCTTTCATTTGCAATTAATTCAACAACCATGTTTTCCGGGCAATTATAATCCATTTGTTTAATATATTCCCTTTTAATTGATTTTTGCTTGTTTATTTGAAACATAAATTCCCGGGCTTGTTTTTCAGTAAAATGCGTAATCAATACCGGCCAAGCAAATTTCAAATCAGGGTTTTCCCAAACTGCTAAAGAGTTTGCGGTTTTCCTGTGGTACCCGTCAAAAATATTGATTACGCAGTCCTCATTTAAGGTTAATGTTTTGTTTCTTTGGTCATAATACGGTCTTGATACGCCGTCATTTATTATATTTAGCTTTAACTGGTCAGGGTATTGTATGCCCGATAGCATTCTTTCTTTTATTTCATTTATTTTCTTTTTATCCAAATTTATTTGAACTCCCGCTACCGTAATTTTTGGGTTTCTTTGGGTTTTTAAATTATATATTAATAAATTGTTGGTATCCAATTTGTGAAGTTCCTGCGCGGTCAAAACCGTTTGCCAGATTTTATCCCCAATTCGGGCCACATCTTTAAAAACAATCGGGTAAATGCTTTCCTGAAGCTTAAATTCTTTATAATTTGCCCATTTTTTTATTTCCGGCTTTGTAAAATAATCTTCCAATTTTATTACATTTTCCCCCAGCGCTTTGTTTAAAGCGTCCGAAAATATAAATAAAAACCGTATGTCCCCGTCACTTCCTGATAAAGTGTTTAAGTCAAGATTTCCGGCTAAAACAGCCAAAGCCCTAAGACCCGATAAATTCCTTAATATAAACTGCCGCCCCACCGCCTGCCTGATATCGCGCGTGTTTCCTATTTGGCGGATTATTTCATTTAATTTTTGTTTTATTTCCTTTTCCTTAATCAATATGCCACCCCCATTTTTTGCGGTTATGTAACCTTTTTTATAATTTATAAATAACATTTTTTATAATTATATTTTTCTAATCTGGGTTTTATTTCTTTTGTAACCCAAAAAAACCCAATGCAAAAGCATTGGGTTTTTTGGGTTTTACGGTATAAGAAATTTTTATTTTTAATCCTCAATTTTACATGTATTCATCTAAACATTATATAAACAATACTTAAGTTTTAGTATTCTTCTTCCGCTTCCATCGCTTCCTTTTTTGTCCTGTGGACTGTGCCGTGGGGGTGCTGCGGGGGCGCATATATTGAATAAATCTTCATTGGCTTTGCGCCTGAATTAATCAAATTGTGCCACTTTCCTGCAGGAACTATGATTATGTCGTCGGCTCCCACATTTTTTACAAAGGTCAAATCATCCTTTTTGTCCCCCATTTTAATTATGCCTTGGCCTTCTTCAATCCTTAAAAACTGGTCGGTGTGAGGATGGATTTCAAGCCCTATATCCTCACCGGGGTTTAAGCTCATTAAAGTGAGCTGTAAATGCTTCCCTGTCCAAAGGGCAGTCCTGAAATTTTTGTTTAACTTTGTTGCGCTTTCTATATTTATGACAAAAGGGTTCGGGCCGTAGTCCCTGAACTTTACCACTCTCCAAGTGTTCATTTCATTACCTCCATATATTGTTTGTCACTATTAGTATATGAAGGCAGTATTTTATTGTTTATTAAATACCTACATTTTTCAACATTTTCCCTTATTAGCTTCTTAAGCCATGTTCACACCACCAAAAGGGCAAAAAGGCTGCAGCTTCCGCTGCAGCCTTAAATTATTTTATCACTTCCAAAACCCACTTTTGATTTTCTTTTCCCGCTTCTTCCTGTGTGAACCTGCCATTGTTATAGGTTAAATAAAGCCCTGAATTTTCGCTCTTTATCAAATAGCTGCCGTCTTCTTGCTTTTCAAAAAACCACCGCTGGTTGGCATTTCCGTTTTCCCTGTATGTTATAACCTGCGCCCCTTTTTCCCTTGAGCCGTTTGCAACGTCAAGGCATTGGGGTGTTTCGCTTTTGTCGTCATTGACATACGGCACTTTTGCCAAAATCACATAACTTCCGTAAACCGTGTATTTTAAGCTCCACATCTGCTCATCCTGCATTTTGTAGTTTTCAACGCCCAAACCTTTTTGCGGGCTGTAGGAAAGGGCCATGTTAGTGCCTGAAAGCTTTATTGAGCGGAAAACACCGGAATAAGTATCTTTTGCAATAACGATAAAGCTGATTATCGGGTCAAGGTGGGCAGCAAGGGACTTTTCATCCCTGACTGACGAAACAGTTATAACTCCGTTATCCGCTTTTATCCCAAAGGCCTCAAAAACCTCTAATGTGTTGTAGGTGTTGTGCCCGTTGGCGATTAGCTTTCCGTTTACTTTTATGTCAATAAACCGGTCTTTTTCATTCCACGGGTCCTTAACCCCGACAAAAACAGCGTATCTTTCATCTTTATCCACTTCAAACTTGTATGTGACGCCTTTGCCCACATTCTTTTCCCCGCCGTCGGTGTAGTCGTAGCGCACCGAATAAAACATATTCTTGTTCCCGCTGTGGCCTGCGTGGAAAGTACAAAAGAAATATAATAATTTATTTGACAGATAAGTATAGAACTATTAGCGTAAGCATAGTGCTTCGAGCGTCGAAAAGCGATTAAAAGAAAACACATGGATATGTTCCTAAGAATATGCTCATACCCTTTGCTCGATATAATAACAAGCAACAATATCTTCATCTGAAACATTCAAATCATCTTTTAATCTTATGATTGGGTTATGAAATCTCGGATCCCAAAACCCCCATTTTTTCATTACAATATAGTAAAGTGCTTGCTTATAGAAATAATACACCTTGGATTTCTCTGTGCGATATTTTGTCCGTTCATCTATGATTACATCAGCAACTCTTCCTCTGAAGCAAATAACACAAGGCTTGGCTTTTTCCACCCATTTCATTACTATATCTTGTCTTCCAAGAACACAACATATATCTTGTATTATTTCCGGGCACGTTGAGACGGTAGTATTGATGTCAAGGGTGGATAAGTAAGGGTGTAATAAGATAAGCAAATAAAGGCTTTCCGTGGTTTGAGGTCTGGTTCTAAGCCGGAAGGATAATCGCGGATTTTTACTATGAGGGAAGTTATCCAAGATTGGTGGATTACTCACCGGATTTACGAATTTGAATATAGGATTGGTGGGTTGATAAGATTGCTGGCAAAAATGTGGTGAGTTGACAAGATGGCTATTGGCTTGAATAGATAAACAAGATTGAAATGCACTTATAAAGTAATTACTTTTAAAGTACATATAAAGATTGAAATAAGAGTTGTAAAATGTTATGATAAAAAGAAAATGAAATTGAAACAGTCATTTCTGAAGATGAAAATATTAAGGTTGAAAAGGAAACTGGGTTCTGCTATAATAACCTTGTAACACTCCTTCAAAAAATGATATAATAAATTTTAAGAAGGAAGTGTTTAATATGAGCAAATATAGTGAAGAGCTAAAATCTAAGGTAATAAGATTGCATTTACAAGAAGGGCGAAGCCAATCATCATTAGAAAAAGAATTTAATATAGGTCGAGGTTCAATCTACTATTGGTTAAAATCATACAACAAAGAATGCCAAACTAATCCCTCTAAAGCACAAGAAAAACAGGAGTTTGAAGATTATTTAAAATTAAAGACAGAAGTAGAGGAATTAAGGAAGGAAAACGCTTTCTTAAAAAAAGCCGCGGCATTCTTTGCAAAGGAAATTTAGAGGAAACGTATGATTTTATTAATAGAAACAATGATGACTTTGGTTTAAGGTGGCTCCTTAGGCGACTTAACGTAAACCCCAACGCTTACTATTTTTATAAAAGCAACAAGGACAGGAGACACCAAAAATTAAACGCAAAAATTAAAATAATGGATAAGATAAAAGAAATCTACCACGCCAATGATGGAGTGCCAGGCTATAGAATGATGACTTATGAGCTTAACAAATTTAAGATTATTTTAAGCCCAAATACTGTTTATGCTTACATGAAAGAGATGGGTCTTAAATCAATCACCAGGCAAAAGTATGTATATAAAAAGGGCGAAGCACATAAAGTTTTTGCCGATCTTTTAAATCGAAATTTTACAGCTTTAAAACCAAATGAAAAATGGTGTACTGACTTTACATATTTGCAGCTATCCGATGGCAGCAAACGCTATAACTGCACTATTTTAGACCTTTTTGACAGGAGCGTTGTTGCCAGTGTCACTTCGGACAGGATTGACGCAAAACTGGCAATTAAAACGCTTAAAACTGCTATGAGCCACGCTAAGGGTGCAAAAGGAATTATTTTGCATTCTGATCAGGGGTGTCAATATACTTCAAAGGTCTTTACAAAGTTTTGTGAGCAAAACGGTATAATTCAAAGTATGAGCCGTGCAGGATGTCCTTATGACAATGCTCCGATGGAACGTTTTTATAATACTCTTAAAAATGAATTTTATTATTTATACACCTTTAATTCGGACTATGTATTAAACAACTGTATCAATGAATATATTTTTACCCGATATAATTATTCTAGACCCCATTCATATAATGGTGGCTTATCACCAATGCAAAAACGCTTTGCGCATAAGGCTGCTTAATTTTGAAGAAGTGTTACAATTTTACTTGACCAGAACACTGAATACGGTTCTCTATTCGAGACGTGGAAGAATAAAGTAAAAGATTCATTACTCAATATTAATACAGATACAAATCCAAAAGAATTAATTCGAAGCTTGGGTATTGAAATTTTGAGAGATTTTGAATCGGCAAAACTTCTAGACAATTACGATGTGTACGACTTCTTGCTTAACTATTGGAATGAGAAAATGCAAGATGATGTATATGTAATAAAAGCGAGCGGATATGATGCGGGACGTGAGATTGAATATGTATACGCTCAAAAGAAAGCTAAAGATGAAAATGGAGAAGAAATAAAGGTCGATGATACTTCAAAAATGAAGTCGTTTGAAGGTGCTTTAATTTCGAGAGACATTATTGAACAGGAGTATTTTGAAACTGAGTTAATGGCTCTTAATGAGCTAATCGAAAAATCTGCATTGCTTGAATCTGAACTGGATGAAATGAGAGAAGAAGAATCAGGTGCCGAGGGCTTACTTATAAATGCTCTGAACTGAAAAAGCACGGACTTGAATTTGGAAGATAAAATAAAACATTAAAGTTGAATAGACGTGGGAGAATCTGTTATGAAAGTTGCGAAAGTTTGTTTTAAAGTGATAGCTGCGGGTCTTGTCTCGATAGTGATTATTTGCGGACTGCTATTCTTTTATAATATTTTACCGGTTCATGAAGAGAACACTAAAGGTAACACAGATTATGTTTGGCCACCAAATTCCATATGGGTTAAAGCTACAGAAGGTATTTCGTTCGGGAAAAATGATGCGAATGGCTTTAATAATATATCTGTAGTAGAAAATCCTGACATTATTATTCTTGGATCATCTCATATGGAAGCAACCAATGTTATGCAAGACGAAAATGCCGCCTATCTTTTGTCTAAGAGATTAACGGAAAAGTATTCTGTGTATAATATGGGTATTTCCGGCCATAATTTTTTCAAGGTGTGTCAATACATACCTGCAAATTTAAAGCTTTATGACAAAACACCTAAGATGGTTATTATTGAAACGAGTACGGTTGACATTTCACAAAACAGTGTAGACGAAGTAATATCATCTTCAGTAGAACATACACCAAGTCATAACACAGGAATAATTGGAAAATTACAAAAAGTTCCGTTTTTGAGGGCTCTATATCATCAGATGGAAGGCGGATTATTAGATTTGTTTATGCCAAAACCAAATGAAGAGAAAGCTGTAGAAAACAATGGCCAAACTGCATCTCAAGAGGAAGATAACTTAAGTAGTGTGATTGATCATGCCGCATATACAGAACTTTTTTCGTACCTTAGAAAAATGGAAGAAGAATATGACACACAAATACTAATTTTCTACCACCCAACTGAAAAACTGATGTCAGATGGAACAATCTATTTTGATAGAAGCGAGTACCTTAAAGAGTTCACTGAATATGCAAACAATTATGATATTACTTTTATCGATATGACAGATAGATTTGAAAAAATGTATTACGAAGAGAATCATGTTGCTCACGGTTTTTGTACCGGACAATTGGCAACAGGGCACTTAAACAAATACGGGCACGCAGCGGTAGCGGATGAACTGTATAAGGCAATAAATAAGCTTGAGGAGGATGGCGAATTATGTCAATGATAAGTTTTGTTTTCTTTGGATTTGTTGCCTTACTCTTTCTACTGCTCTTAGCAATTAATAAGATAACAAAGGAAGATGCAAAAGCAATAAAAACAGCCAATATTATTCTTCTTGTTGCAAGTTATTGCTTCGTGTTATATGCAGACTGGAGATTTGCTGTCGTTTTGGCTGTGATTACCCTTTCAACGTACTTTTGCGTAAAAAAAGAATCCGCCAGAAAGTATGGAATCATAATTGCTATCGTGGCACTTGCGTTTTTTAAATATACCAACTTTTTTGCGGAATCGTTCGCAAAAATAATAGGAGCAGACTTTACGGCATTAAATATCATTCTTCCTTTGGGCATTTCCTTCTACACCTTTAGTGCCATAAGTTATATCGTTGATGTAAAAAGAGGACGGATTGAACAGAAAAGTTTGATCGATGTTGCTCTGTATTTAGCATTTTTCCCTAAGATTACCTCAGGTCCTATTCAAAGAAGCGGAGATTTTTTTGATCAAATCTCAAAAAGGAGAACTGTCGGATGGTCAACATTCGCACCTGGAATACAAATCTTTGTGTTTGGACTGTTTAAGAAAATAGTATTGGCTGACAGACTATCTGTTTTTGTGAACCAAGTATATGATACGCCAATGGCATTCGGAAGTTTGACAGTGTTTTTGGCTGCTGTAGCTTATTCGCTACAAATTTATTTTGACTTTTCGGGTTATTCGGACATGGCTATTGGTGTAGCAAAAATACTTGGATTTAATTTACCAAGAAACTTTAATTTACCATATCTTGCCCATAATGTGACCGAATTGTGGAAACGTTGGCATATTACACTTTCTTCGTGGCTCCAGGATTATCTTTACATTTCACTTGGAGGAAATAGGAAAGGAAAAGTACGAACATATATTAATTTGGTTTTGACGATGGTAATTGGTGGTATATGGCACGGTGCTAATTGGACATACATTATTTGGGGCCTATTGCACGGGTTGGCTTTAGCAGTTCACAAGGGTTGGATGACTCTTACAGGAAGTGCTACAAAAAAACATTCAATAGTATCGAATATTGTTTCAATTGTCTTAACATTCTTATTCACAACTTTCTGTTGGATATTCTTCCGAGCCGAATCAATGTCGCAGGCAATAATAATCATTAAGAGGATATTCAGCTTTGAAAGTGGATTGGAACAACCATATATGTGGCTGATAATAAGCTTTGTAGTTCTCATCGTTTCAAGTGTCATTGCTTACATAGTGTCTAAGAAGAAAACCGATATAAAGCTGTTGAAAAAGACAAACATCAGCATGGTTGATGGATATTATCCATTGGTCGATATGACAAAATTCTGGGGGCTTGTAGCGTTCTTCGTTTTTTGCGGACTGATGCTTTGTTTAGCTTATACTGGAGGAAGCCCATTTATATATGGAAACTATTGATATGTTCCCACAAACAGACGATTTTTGGATATGTTTCCGCAAACAGAGAAAACGGTCAAAATCGGTAGATATGTTTCCTAATACCGATGACATCAATCTCATTGCTACAAGGCACCTTGTTATATGTTTTACATTCCCGTCATCCCAGATACAATCATTAAATAAAAATCCATTTACACAACGGTCAGCAGCATATTTGCCGCCCCATAAACGCCTTTTCAGCATAGCAGCATTAGAAGTCATATTTCCACACTGACGAAAATTTCCCCAATCAACTTCCTGCCCATTGTATATGGTTATTAACTTTTTTGCTTTTCTAATAAACTTCAATCCCTCAAGTTCAAGAAATTGGCTCAATTCAGTTGCTGAAGATAATGCGTCAAAAAGATTTAGCAAAGGTTTTTTACAAAACTCAATATTTTCAATCCGCGATGTCAAATGCGATACTATTATACTGTCAAACCTATTGAGTTCAAATAGTTTCTTTTTATTTGATACATCGAGCCCAATAAAATCAAAAAAACGTTCTAAATTAATTTCATCTACATTAGTATTTCTGTTAATATTTCTTAAATCATATGCAAACACTTCTATGGCAGCATTTGTACAATTTAATATTTTTGACATTGATTCTATTAATTTTTCTTTACTTATTGTATTTAAAACTTTATCCATCATTGCATTTATCAATATAGTCACATACCTATATCTATGCTCATTAATATAATTTTCTATTAGTCACATATTCTCAACGCTTGCCCATTCTTTTGCAATGTAACCAACCATCCTACCATTTTCATTCAATTCTCGTTGGAGGATTATTCTATCACCAATTTTAATTGTGATACCTACTATTGGTATGTTTTCTGTTGAAGGAGTGACAGAAATACGATGCCAATTAGGTATTTTATGTTCGTACATTTTATTTAACGAATATAACATGTCACTATCTATAATATATAAACTATATTCAGGGTATTGTTCTTTAAATAAGCTGACTTGCATTAAACTATGTGCATCCCAATGACCTTTAACCTCGATGATTCGATTGTCACTAAGAAAAAAGTCAGGATTATATGTATTATAACCATATTTTTTAACAAGATGTTCAGACTCAAGAATGAACCCCCTTTTTTCATACTCCCAAGTAATATTGCGAAAGCTTAGGAGTCTAGCAATATTAGCTTCCCAAGTTGAACGAAACACCTCTTGTAAATCTTCATAATACATTGGTCTTACTAATCCATCGTATATTAGTTTCTTTCTTATTTCATAAAATTGTGCACCATTGTTAAGTGCTAAGTAAATACCATGATTAACTTTATAATAAGGATATTTTAATGAGGGAACTCCATCAATACCAAATATGTCTTTTAATGGAGTTAAGTTCATAATAAAGGAAAACCTTGGTATATTCATTGTATTATAATAGCTTGAGTTAGGGTTTAGAATTTCTTCAACAGGATAAGACTCTTTCTCTATTTGTTTATTTACTTCTTTCCTATTTAATTTAAGCAAAAAGATTAAGTATACTTCACTATCAATTTCAATACGATCATCTATATATTTCTCAACTGTTTTTAATAATGGATTTAAGTTTACTTCATCGGCCTTATCGTGAACAATAATTAATTTAATAACCAGAAGTTCATTATTGTTTTCATTGTACACATCCTCTAAATGAAATACATTTGGAGGAAGCGGACGATAATTGAGAAACTGACTTTCATTTTTCGTTAATTCTATTGCTCTTTGCTTTAACGATATTTTGCCTTTTCTATAATTTTCAATTATTTTATCTCTACGCTCAGACCATTTGTTGTAGCGTTCCCTTGCATCTAAAATTTCTCCTTTCACATCAATCACCCTTTCATATAACCTTTCATATATGTCATATATGTATGATAAAGAAACAGTTTTACTAATAGCTTTATATTTAGTCTTATATTCCCCTCACCATTAGTGTTATGTTGGTGTTCAGTAAAGCTGAACTCCTTGATTCTTCTTGATTTATAGTAACTGGAAACAAGCTACTTCACCTCTCATCCTACCAAATCTGCTAAAATAAAGAATTAGAAGAGAAATGAGGTCATTTGCTCCCACCAAATCAAAGTCATTTAACGTAAATGTTAATTTTTTTCAGCATATCCGTCATTATTATAAATATAATAAATAATCTCAATAAAACAAAAAGTATTGTGCACGTCAAACAAGCACACCTAAATTATACCATATTCATGCGATTTTGGATATTATAATATCTCCCTTACCTCAAGCCCCGCCTTCAATGCAAAAACTACCTCCACAAGGAATTTTACCCATATCTTTTCCACCAGTGCCACAAACAAATCCTCGTCAAATTCCTTTAGCAATTCCTGTCCATGAAGCATTTTTTCAATCTCCTGGACCTTCGAATGAGCATCTTTCCGCTTAAATTCTACCTGAGTAAATGCCGAACAACTTCTGCCTTAGTTCCTCCATCTCGTTGATTATCCTGGCATATCCCATATGCAATTTTTTGCAAACCATTGTCGAAACAACGTTATTTATATTCTTTCCTCCACCCTAGCCCCACTTTTCAATTCAAAAACAAAATGCGTTGGTGAGACAACTTCTATTTTCTCAA